>Ga0209489_102939_pt1 | contig 33924 bp, 14 predicted proteins | sample SiratrowhiteBW_FD_187527 | JGI IMG/M metagenome (GOLD analysis project Ga0209489, IMG submission 187527) | Root nodule microbial communities of legume samples collected from California, USA - Siratro white BW (SPAdes) (version 2) | ecosystem: Host-associated > Plants > Roots > Nodule | place...
TGGCAGCGGGGATGGTGGCGGTGAAGGTGGTGGCGGCGAGGGTGGTGGCGGTCAGGGTGGTGGCAGCGGGGATGGTGGCGGCGAAGGTGGTGACAGCGGGGATGGTGGCGCTGGTGGTCAGGGTGGTGGCAGCGGGGGTGGTGGCGGCGGGGGTGGTGGCAGCTGGAATGGTGGCGGAGGGGGCGGCGGCAGGGGTGGTGGCAGCTGGAATGGCGGTGGCGGGGCTGGTGGCAGCTGGGGTGGTGGCGGTTGGGGTGGCGGCGCCGGGGCTCTCCACAAGGCGTTCTTCTCATTCTTCGCCGAAATCCATAAGGGGTCTTTACGTGGCAGCAAGACGATCAAGATGCTGCAGCACTTCAACCGCCACGACAGTGACTCGGTGAAGAATATCTGCTCCCACACGGAATTCCCCGACGATTGCCTCTCCACCGTGGTGCCCTTCCTTAGCGGCAAATTCGACCTCACGAACATCCTGGAGGCCGCCATCAAGGCCTGCTCCTTCCAGGCCAACTTCACCATCGCTGTCATCGAAAAACACATGAAATCCTCGCCGGAGATGGCCAATGCCCTCGGCGGCTGCAAGGAGCAGTACAGCAACGCCCTCCATAGCCTGCACGAGGCCGTACAGGCCCTGGTCTCCCACGACATCGGCACCGTGACGATCATGCTGAGCTCCGTGATGGCAGATGTCTCCGCCTGCGAGAGCGGCTTCGAGGACCTGAAGATGGCCTTGCCTAGGGGTCATCTTGAAGGCATGGTTAGCATAACCGCCAGAAACTGTCTCTCCATTGCTTCCATGATTCCCTCTTAAAAGCCCTTTCTCTTTGCAATCACTCAGGCTAGGGCATTAGTGTCTGTCATATATATAGATTTTGGTATTTCTGTAAATAAAGCTTTAGTTGGTAAGCATCAACTAAGAACAACCAAACAATCAATTTTTGTTTTATGTAATGGATCTATCACCCATTCATTCACACTTCTCATATATTATCTGAGCAAGTCGTGTTCTTAACCAGGTGACAGGAAACATAAATTTTCAATTTATAATTCAAATTAATAAGATTAATTATGTATCTTGTGCAATTTATTAAAATATTATAACTTATCTCTTTTTATTTTATTATATCATATCATCAATTTTATCAATTATTTGTAAACGAATACTAAGACCTGAACTTGAATCTTAAACCTCTAACTAAGTTGGCACAATACTTGTGTCAATCTAATATCGTATATAATATATAAATAAATTTGATGGACTTGTGTAATTTCATTTTCAAATAAAAAAAAATTGACATAGAAAAAGATCTTATAAATATGTATACAATAACATGTTTATTTAGTAAAACCAGTCTTCTTTTTATTGTAATGATCTTATAAATATGTATACAATAACATGTTTATTTAGTAAAACCAGTCTTCTTTTTATTGTAATGGGTTGTATTGTTGACACTATTAATATTAGGTGTTAGGTATTTCAAATGTAATGCATTGTGAAATGTAATTAAAGCAAAAAAAAATATTAGTTATTGTATCTTTAGTAATTTAGGTTTCACATGTATCTGAAATATCAAACAAAAAATAAGTAAATTTAAAAAGAAAAAAAAAATTGTATAGTACAACAACAACAATTTATATTGCCTTTTATCCTTGTATGCTATAATTTCATTTTAATGAATTATCGGAACGTGTTTTTCTCAACCAATCCAAAAATTAATATTTTTTAATAAATATTGTTTGTTTTTTAATTGAATCTTTTTATAATAGAAACATATCCTCTTTTGATTTTTCGTTCTCACAATTCTTCCATGCTTCTTGACTAAAATCTATTCCCAACATGTATTTCCTCAATGCCATATTCTCAAGAAAAAAAACTTGTGGGTGACATTATAATTTTTAAATGATAACAACTATATTTAACAACATATGTACAATCATTTAAAAGTATCGTCAGTTAAGATATGATTAATATAAGATGAAACAGTTTTAATCAGTCTTGTCAAACTGGATTCAATCATGTAAAATTTCAACAAACCACTTTTAATAAAGTTTCAATAAACCCCACACACACATATATATAATTAAAAATTAAGTGATAAATTTCAATCTTATAATAAAGTAGAATATATCTATAAACATAATATTAAAACTATAAAAATACTACTACTACTCTACTATTTTCTGTCAAACAAAAGCAGTTTACCCGAGAAAAACGAGAGAAATTTTCTGAATAGAAAGACATAACATACTTAAATTAATTTAAAATACATCATAGTTATGCAACAAATTAATCTCTATATTACATGCTTTTAGGTTTTATAATATTTATAATATTTTTTATCACTGATAAAAAAAACATGATTTTGGAATTAAAAGAATTACTCTACTAATTTAACTAACTGAATTGATCAAATTAAATGGTACAAAGACAAAATTTGTGATTTATATTTAGATATAAATCATCAGAAACACTCAAAAGGAAAGTATGAGAGTGAAGGAGCGTTGTACATGAACTAAAGAATTGTTGTACGTACATAAAGTGAGGATCACTTCAGAAGGAGTGAAAGATCATTCCGCAAAGACTAAAAGATTGCTATGCATGAGATAATACTGTGAGAAATTTAGGAGGTAAGTCACATTAAGATATGAGAAATGCTGTTACTAAAGGGAGGAGTAATTTTTGTATAAAAAAATCAACTCCATGGTATCTTTACCATTAACATCCATGCCAGCTTATTTTAATCTTAATAGTTTATCAAAATAAGTTTCTTTTACTTTTTTGTTTTAATTTTTTTAAGTTCAAACAGTCAAGTAAACATTTATTAGAATAATTATTTTTTAATTAAAAAGACTTTTCTGAAAAAAAAAAACTCCTTCAAATTTTTTTTTTATAAACTAAAATTATCTTATGCTTAAATTAATTTGTAATTTCTATTAGTTTTTTTTTTCAAAATCTGATTTTTAACTACACTAATTTTAGTTTATAAAAAGTCAATACTTTTTTTTTTGTTTTTTCTCTTACCAAAATATTTGCAAAGAAATTTCTTTTAAATATACCTCTAATATATAATGTTTTTATTGATTATTTTAAAATTAGAACAGTCTTAATTTAAAAAACAAAACTAATTTTTGATAAAACATTAATATGAGAGAAGAGTGCTCATAATAATTAACAATTTTAGAAAAAAATACGAAAGATTTATTATTATCTACCAAGTTAACCACTTTTTTCTAATTATAATGAATCAGTTCAGTAAGTTTATAAATGAAAACAAAAAAGTTTAAAGTTTAAACTAAAATTTTTTATCTTGGCGAATTTTTAACTGTTGATTTTAGATTAAATTGTATATTTATATTGTAATGCACATGTTTCAATAAAAATGCAAAAAAGAAAAGATTTTCCAACAATTGGCCAAAGCACAAAAATAACATACAACCATTGGATTCAAGGATTACTCTATCTGGTTAAAAGAAAAAGAAGGGACAAAATGATTTCTCGATTGGTCTTATATGGAGAGAAGAAAAAGGAAATAACTTAGTAGTTTTTTTTGTTTTTTTTTATCTGAAACACTAATTTCTATAGTCTATAATATTTGAAACTAAGTTCTATATTAGAGACTAATTTTATTTAGATTATATTAGAGACTAATCTTATTCATAAGAATGTAAATATTATTTATTTTTGTTTATTGATAGATTAATTATAGTTACTAAAATTTAAATATTCAAATAGAATTTTTTTAAGAAAGAAGGTAAAAGTCTGAAAACTAACCTAGTTTGAAAGATAATACACAGGTTAACACATTTTGCTTCCCTTCGAAACGAAAACTGAGGTAAAATACTGAGCAAAAGTTTTAACCCCCCTCTCCTTTAAAATTCTGAATGAATTTGTTTAACAAAATTCACTTCCTATAATCAAAGAGTAAACAATATACCAACATTATCTGAATACTTCATGTTCAATGTAATTAAAAGAAATCATTTTCTAGCAAGAATTGACACTTGATAAAACGAAATATACTTCACACGTATATAAGTAATGGTCAAAGAATATTGAATGGGTACACAAGAAATTTCCACCTTGGTTCAAAGATGTTTCAACACCACGACAAACCTACAGGGGCATAATCAGATTTAGGCTAACTAGGCACTGATGATAAATTTCGGTCGGTACATAAATCAAGTTACACGGCCTTTGGAAAGGGGAATAATAGCTCACTCCACGTGATAAAGTAGAAACAAACGGCGTGCTCCTTCTCCATTTATCGCAGGAGCACACCTATATTACCATAATTACAAAGAGAGTATAACTAAAAATAAAACCACCTCTTGAGTTTAGAGATTAGAGAGCTCTATATTTCTATTCACTGCGTAAGGCTAAGAAGTTTAATATCTGAAATCAACATCAGCAACAGAAATGTCTCAAGATCCATTGGAGAAAAGTGCCCCATGTTCGGTAGATTTAATAAACTTTTTGAGCAGAAGGACCACAATAGCAATAGCGAGTCCTATAGCTGCCAATGTGAACAGCCTATCATCAGGTTTCTGGACCCTTGTCTCTGGCTTGGTATTGTAAACCCTTGCAGTTGTATCTGACTTTTGGGGCAGCTCATTCCTTGAAACATTTGATTGAATCTCCCCTGAAGCTTCAACTCCAGCAGGGTTAGCATTTGCAAGGACTTCTTGTTCTTCAACAATTCCATCACCTTCTTGATCCGGAATCCTCTCTCCAGCTGGTAAAGACTCAGGATTAGGTGAATCAACCGGGGCCTCAGCCTCCTCATTTCTGGGGTGCTCTTCGGAAGCCTCTGTGGCGCTTGGTTGAGGAACTGGGGGTGCCTTGCTTAGCATGTACTCGTGTATCTGGGATAACCAAGTACAATCAGCAGCACAATATATTACAGAAGACACAAACTGAGGAGAAAACAATAAGCAACATTTTACCTCATCGATCAGCTTTTGTCGTTCAGGAGTCCCAAATTTAGGAGGAGCTTCACGAGATTTTACAGCCAGGGCACGCCTCTCTTCTTTCTTGTAGTCTAAAGATCCCAATGCACCATTTGGGTTGGTTGGCATGAAAGCAATCAGTGCAACTAGAGCAGTCCTCACTGCCAAAAGATATTTACATCAATTAAAATGGGACCTTTTACCATCCAAGGAATTAACAGGGCTCACCCTGTATTGTCATAAAAGATAAGGCATTTAAGATGTACAAAAATGTAGCTAATCCATTAATAAAGAATAATGATGAAAGCAAAAACATTCCCATTCCAGTTCTGCAAACTACAAAAACATTAAAATGCAAATACGTAGTTTGATCATTGTTTTTCTGGCTGAATTTGTAATTGTTTTACAAGCCAATGTGATTATCTAAGACATGGGAATCAATGCTATGCCAACTTTTATCTAGAGAAAGTCAGGTTATGTCCCAAAGCATAGTATGCTCCTACCTAGAAGACAATAATAACAATAATAATAATAATAATAATAATAATAATAATAATAATAATAATAATAATAATAATAATAATAATAATAATGGAAAATTATAAAGGACATAGTCAAATAAATCAGGAAGTTTTATAACTGCAGATCAACAACCAAACAGTTATAGACTTGTATAATCAGAATGGAGAATACATGATATTTATGAGAAAAGGACCCATGAGCTCAACAGATAGCTTGCAAAATAGTAAACCAAAAACAGGAATGTTACGCACCGCTCCATGATGGTTGCCAATGCTCAGGGTGATGATTTGAAATGCTCAAGCAAATCTTGGTTTGAGTCTCGAAACGACCATTAGGCTGACAGCATAAAAGTTAAATTTTTAAGCAAGTAGGGATTGATCTTTCTTCAGTATTCAAACATAAAAAGACAGTTCATGAAACAGAATCACACAAAAGGATACACAAATTAACACAAAAATGTAACGAGGAGAAAGGGAGCATCATCTCACTGTCAACAACATAAAGGAAGGGGGTTTGAATGGATACTCTGAAGGCAGCTGGATCCGTCCATGATAAATACCACCCTCAAATTCAGTATCACGAGGCCCTCTAATCGCAAATTGCCACTCAAATATATTTTCCTGAAAACAATCACAACACGGAAGTTACCAAAAAAGATATGACAACAAAAACAAAAGTAATACACCATAATCAAATTACGAGTTTCAAACCAGTAAGTAACAAGTTAAAGACAAAAACATAGATAACCAAGTACGGAACACTCCTAGAGATTTATCAAGTTAGTGATATCAGGTAAAATTAATTAACTATTAAAGACCCACATCCACAGGTTTCTTTTTCTTTCAAAAAAATTGAGAAGTTTGGGAGATACTCACCGCGGTTCCAACAAGTATCAAGACACGAAGAATGCTTATAGTTACAGATTATCCAACAATTATAACAAAGTTATCAAATTGACAACGATATTTAAGCTCCATCTTTTCACAATATTAAAAATTGCAAAGAATTCAGAATACCCTATAAAATGAAATCCCTAAAACAACGAACACCCAATAACACAAATTCCACAAAATTCCATCATAATTTCTAAAAATCATAGATTGCCCCATCCAAACACCAAATAAAGAAATTTCCCAAAACAAGCACAATCAACCAACAAGAAGAAATTCACAATTTCTCGCCACGCACCACAACACCGCGATCTCACACAAATCCTTTGTCAAAACGTGGCGAAATGAAAGCACACAAGGCACAGATGACGGAGATGATCTAAGGAGAAAAAAAAAAAACGGAACCTCGAGAGGGAGGCTCATGAAATCGTCGGAGGGGTTGGAGTGCATCTCCTTGACCTCCTGGAGGATCCGCTTGACGGCGGGGTTCTTGAGGTTGTACTTGTCGGCCATTGTAGACGGGGAAAGCTAGAAGTGATTATGGTTGGGAACGGAAATTAAGAAGAAGAAGAAAAAAAAAAAAAAGAAAAGGTGAAAAAAATAGAGGGAAAGGGAAACAGCGGAAGCTGGCTCGGTTGCTTTCTCTGAGATTGACACGCTCTGAGATACGTGTCTCTCTTCTATTCAATCCTTCCTTAATTCAACCTTCCTCCCTTTTCGCAGTTATTTCACATCTCCTTCAAATAATTTTCATTTTTCTATAGCAATTTCTTTTACCCTTTTAGGTGGCAACAATATCATATTTTGTCCTAGTATCTTTTTCTTTAGAAACAATAAATATATATGGAAAGTACTTTTAATTGAGTTTTCTCTTCTTTTTCAATAGGAGCAACCCATTATTTGACTTCTTATATTTATTGTTATATTTATTATGATTGGTGGATCCACTTCCATGACGCTGTTGTCCAATAGAAGAAAATTAAATAAAATATATCTTTTTGGAATTAAAAAAAATTAGTCTTCTTCAATTTTATATCCAATAATTTTATATTTACTAATTTTTGAACTTTGGATTTATTATTGAGATCATCGAAAAACCTATTTTATTTTATTATTAATCTTTTATATTTTATAATTTTTTTATTGAAGTTTTAATATTACAAATTTTTAGTACATGAATTTTAAAATTACATTCGTTTTGTTAGCTATGTAATTTATTAACCATGTAATAATGGGCTTCCAATTTATTAGCTTTTTCATATTACAAGTTTTTTCATTTAAATTTTGAAATTATACACTTTTTTTCGAAATCAAATTATTAATCCTGTGATAAAATGACTAATAAATACCTTTAAAAAGTGACAGTATGATAGTGTGATTAATAAATTAAATATTTTATGTTGGATCGATTAGAAAGATCATAAATATTAAATTATTTGTTTAATTTATTGGTATTTTATTCTATAGAATTTAAGGAACTAATTTACAATATTAAAACTTTGATTTCCCTATTCATGTTAAAAATCTTAATTAACTGATCTTTTTAATATTTTATCTACTTTCACATGCATAGCAATTAAATAACTTATATGTTCCCATTCAATTATGTAATTATTGATTTGGTTATATATGTAATGGAAAAATGTGGTTTTGGATACAAGCTAAACTTTTGTTTGTAATTTTGAGATCACTACTAGTGAGAGAGTGAGAATTTAAATAAACAACTATTGAAAAATAGGATATATAATTTATTTATTGGTAGAAGTTATCTCAAGCTAAACAGAAAAGTCAGAAGTTAATGAAGATTAAATTTTATATTTATATGTATCTTGAATAAAGGTTCAGAGAACTTTTTGTATGATTCAATTTTATTTTTTATTGTTAAAAGAAAATATATATAACCAGATAAAATAGGAAATATATATAGAAAAACTCAAAATTTATTTTTAAACAATAAATAAAATATACACAATTAATAATAGCTATGAAAATATTCTAATATTGTATCGAGATAGTTTTTTCATATAATTATTATCCCCATATTCCGATATCAAGTTAATATATATATAATGATATTAGTTTGTTATAAAACTACTCTAAATATTAGTTTATTGTAAAACTATTCTAAATATGTAATCTAATTTTCTTATATTAATCATTTAAAAAGTATTATACCATTTAATAATTAAAAATAAATAAATTTATTTTGGGTTCAATAATAAATGAGGCATCCTAAAAATTATCACAAAAAAAAAATAAAAATACACATATTATTATTTTAATAAATTTTGTATACAAATTTACGTTCATATTTGTTCTCATTTCCTCTCATTGATACTAGTTTTACATCATTACATTGTTAAAAAATTTACATCCAAATAATGAAGAAGTAATACGTGTATTATATAATTTTGAAATTATGTTCTGATAAAATTGATGGAATTAAAAGCTAAATAGTAAAATTTGCAAGAAAATTGAAAATTTAATAATAAAATTTATGAAAAGAAAAGTTAGATGATAATATATTCGCAAAATAATAAAAGTTCAATGACAGAATATATAACTTGAAAATATAAATCATATTTAACCTTAAACTAGAAAGTTCCTTACATTAGTGACCTTGTTAAGTCCTTACTAACTTAAGAAAATGTAGTGCCAAAAATATCATTAAGCTTAAACAGTTAGGCTTTATATTCATTTAAATTCAATGTAAATTAATTGTTGAGTTTTTATTTTGTATAATATCCTATAAACTGAAGTGCTGCTTAATTTCAAATGTTGGAGAAGCAGTTGTTTCATTTCATTTTATATCTTACAATTATTTTTTTTATAATTTTTTACTAGTAAAAGTTGGATTCTATTTTTCAATTAGTTAATTTCTTTTCTCTATAAAAATTATGTTTTAGTTATGTAAATGCAGAGATCTGTTATGTAAGTGCTAATTAGTATATATTAATATATTTTAAGGATTAAAAAAATATTTGGTTAGGACCTATTTAAAAAGTCTCACATAATTCAATGGCTTATAAATTAAGTGAACTGAAATTTATAATATCATTATTCATGTTTAAAGAGATTTGACATCATTAAATATCCTTTATTATGGCGGAATAAATATAATTTGATACTACTGTAGAAAACTTACACCATTTTACTTCTGTTTTTTATAATAAAATATAATATTTTAATAATATTAGTTTTCAATGAAAGTAAATTAATGTTGGCAGTCTCAAAGTATCACTGATATTTATGCCCATCTTTTATTTTAGTTAAACTTTGTGAGGGGAGGAAAAAAAAGAGAAGGTAAGATTTTACCAAAACAAGTTTTATTATCCAACAACAACAATGCCATAGAGGTGATACATTTGTTGTTTAAGAAAGACTAACTCAGTCATATTATAACATTACTTCATATGTTAAGAGAAGATCATGATTACCATGTCCCCTCAAGCTTGATCCTCAACTGTCAACTCCTCAATAGCTTTCCCATGGTTGAAGGAATTAAACCCTTCAACTCCAGAACATTTGCCAGCCAACACTGGTGAATAAGTTCCTTGATTCACCGAATGCTTGCGTGCAACAATAACTGAGTTAATAACCTCATCAGTGGGGTGAAAAACCGAGAGAACTTCAAAACCTTTGAGATCAGAAGAAGGATCGACCACTGGGTAGAGGAAGGCTCTAGCACCATCTGCACTCCTCAACAACAAGATAGCTCCTGGGGCCATGAACTTGGCTAGGTGCTTGATCACTTTTGCTTTCTCCTCGTGGTCTATGCCCACAAGTGCTGCCAAGAAGACCACGTTATAGTCCTTGAGGCCAGTGGACACGTTAAGAATGTCATCAGTGTGGAAGAACATTCTCTTTGACAAGTCAGGGTCCGTAGACACCAAGGCATGAGCCTTGGCATTTGCCATAGGATCCATGTCGTAGTTGTGGAAGCATGTCTGCTTGAGGTAATGGGTGGCCAACATGATTGAGGTGAGAGGAAGAGGACCTGAGCCCACAAAGGCGAGTTGGGAGGGGACTTGGGTGCAGTGTGGGGTGAGCATGGTGAACTCCAAGTGACTTAGTTTGAGGTAATTGGAGTAGTAGGGAAAGAGTTTCATGTGGTTTGAAGGGTTCTCATGTGACGCTATGAGGGTTGAGTAGTGATTCTCAAGAAGCCCCTCAGCTTTGCCGCAAAGTCTAATTAGCTTTGGTGTGATTTCTCTAACATTTTGGCTAAACTTAGACACATCTATTTGACATGGGGTGGTGCAAATAGTGACAAGTTGGGTGAAGAGGTTGTTGACATGGCTGGAGGGGTTGAGGTCTTCTAGTTTAGAGATTTTCTCATAGATTTCACATACCTTTCCTACAACCATCACTTCCTGTTGGTTCTCCATAACGAGCACAGAGGTAGGACAGGGAGACTAGGAATGGATGATGATGACTAAGGACTTTTGCTAGCTCTCACCTGAATTCCAGTTTCAGGATACCCTTTATAAGTGCACTCGAGGAATGTGTTCTGTTTAGATCTTAGAGGCTATTATATAGCATTGCTTGATGGCCACTTTTGGTGCCACTTGATGTAAGAGCCCCATTCAAGTCCCATTTGCCCGTTATCTCTTAATTAAATAATGGTCAAGTGCATGAAGCAGTGCGGCACTACATTCAAGACAAAGTCACCTAAGAAAGCTACTATTGCTGATCGAGCATCCCAAGAGGAAAAGACAAAATCACTGTTCTATACGTCAAAAATCGTCTGAAATGAAGGCATAAATGAGTGTTTGACGATGACGTTAAAGTGTGGGTTTCAGAAAAGTGGGTTTCAGAAAAGACCTGTAGTATTTTCTGAGTTGTGCGTTATGACACTCACATGCATTTTCATATCAGATCCATCACTAATTGTGAAAAAAAAAACGATAGACAGGCTAAGAGATAGGACATAGATATTATGACAACATTGTGTAACATTTTTCACTGAATTTCTTTCTGAATAACATTTGAATAATGTAAGCACTTAGAATTCCTGAAAAAAAGATTACAATGATTCTAATTTCGACAATAATCCATCAAATGTTGCAGAATGTTTGCACACATAGGTCCTTCAGATATATTTATTGGCATATATTATATTAATAGCATACAAAGCAGTGTCTATAATTCATTTGGGTTCATCCTTCAATCACAAATTGAGTAAGAGTGACAACCAAACCATTCTAAAACAAAATAAGACACACACAACATAAGAGTCACGCACATAACTATTTTTTCTCTTTGTCTGCACCGAGATTTGTTTCTCCCCAAGAAAAGTAAAAGCGTTACAAACAAAGAAAACAACAGAACCATGCACATAACTATTTTTTCTCTTAGTCTGCTCTGAGATTTGCATCTTCCCAAGAACAAATAGTAAAAGCGTTACAATCAAGAATATAACAGAACAATAAACTCGTCAAAGAGAACAGTAGACCTTAAATATCAGGCGGGAAAGGCATAGAAATATTTTTGAACATCCAAAGATCAAGATCGAAAACGTTAACTTTTCATAACGTTACGAGTATAGTATGTTAACGTTTCATAGCTATGTTAACTCGAGTTTCATAACGTTATGAGTATAGTATGTTAGCGAACGACGTTTTATAGCGTTGCTAACTTTATGACTATAGATGTCGACATTTCTGTTGATAGCATAGTTGAGTTGAACTTTTTATTAGTGCGTTATGAGTTACTATCTGCTTGTTACACTTACACGCATTGCTCAGTTATGCGTTACTATCTGCTTGTTACACTTACACGCATTGCTCATTTTTACATCATTGTGAATTTGTAGAGGAACGAAGATAAAGAATGAAGCCAATAGCTTGATCATGCCTTGTAGGTTTTCTAAATAAAGAATGTGAAATATGCATTGGCTATTAAAGCATTTTGGGTCACAAAAGCAATGGATCAATATTAGGCCTTGCCTAATGGCAGTTATATTGTGGAATCACCACGATGTGCTAAACAAATGCTGCAGTTGGGTCATTGCTTTGTGTAATTGAACGTGAAGTTGAGTTTCGATATTCATTTTCTTATGCATATTTGATTTTTTATTTGATAAAAACTGATCCCAAACATAAAGGTTAAAGTCCAACTTCTTCAGCTTGGAATGTTTGGTATTTCCTACAACTAGAAAACAAGTCTGAATTTGTTTTGAGTATTAAATATGCATATAATTAATTTTCATTTTATTTTCCATTTTTTTAAGCTGTAAAATTATTAAGTTTTATAAAAGTGATTTGAATATCTCACTTTTTGTCTATTAATTCAATCAATATGTATATTAAATAATTACAATGGAAATAATTACAAACACTGAGTCAAAGTCTTAAAGTAAAATTAATTTGAAAACCCTAAACTTTGATTAAACTATATCTTTGTTAGAATGATTACTTATCAGAAAAAAAAAAATATATATATATATATATATATATAATTAAATAAATAGTTAGTGTGAAATTAATATTTATTTACAGATTTTCTTGGAATAAGATTAAATTATTCATATTAAATATAAATTATGATTATAGATTATTATGTTTACGTCAGATTCCATGAGTGGAATGAATATGGTATTATCTAAATATAATATACATGAACATGGTATTATTAAGTGGGCAGTGCAGGTATGTACAACGTTGTTCTCTAAATATCATATACATTTCTAAGAATCACTGTTCTAAAACATTTTAATATTTGTAATACGAAATCACATTCTTTCACTAATATTTTTTCAATTCCAGCCAATAACAAAGTACTGCTCACCTAAACTTTAACTTATTTCAAATAGATGCAATATTTTTTATTCTTATCATCTTTTTAAATTTTCAATTATTCAAATTTAAATAAAAGAGTAACTATGTTGTAAGTGACTTCATATTCTAAAATTGTTTAAACAAGATCTTGATAAAAAAAATAACATTAATGTATATACAAAATAAGCAAAAAAAGTTTTCACGAAAAGAATTAATCTTAAAATGATGTTTGTGGTCTCATTATTATTATTTTTACCAAAAGAAAAATTCATGAACCATTCTATTTTAATTTTACTAAATTTAATCTCTATATTTATTTCATCACCCATTTCATTCTTTTTGGAGTTCAAAGCAAATATAAAATACATTATTTAATAACTTTTCTAATAAGTAACAAAAATTTCTAAATGTTCTACGAACATCTATACATTATTGTTAAGGCAGATTTCGAGAAAGCCTATAATTCATAATTAAGTGTGTTAAGGCAGATTTCGAGAAAGCCTATAATTCATAATTAAGTGTGTTAAGGCAGATTTCGAGAAAGCCTATAATTCATAATTAAGTGGAGTGGAATTTTCTTGAGTATATGATGAAAATGTTAGGATTCAATAATAGGTGGATAAAATGGATTAACACTTGTCTAAAATCCGCCACCGTGTCAGTTTTAGTTAATAGCAGCCCAATTAAAGAATTTAGGCCAAAGAGAGGGCTTAGATAAGAATATCCTTTAACTCCGTTTTTATTCTTTATTGTGGTAGAAGGATTGGCAGTTTTGGTCAGGGAAGCTTCTAGAGTTGGAATCTTAGAAGGAGTATATGTAGGAAAGAAGGAAGTGGAGGTCAAATTTCTTCAGTTTGCAGATGATACGATATTTTTTTGTCAACCTAAATATGAGTGTATGGTTGCTATTAAGGCTATTTTGCGCAGTTTTGACATTGTGTCAGGGTTGAAGGTGAATTTTCACAAGAGTCAGGTAGGAGCAGTTGGGGTTTCGGAAATGGATTTGAATATCTTTTCAAATTGTTTGAAATGTGGTAGAATGGATCTCCCATTCAAGTATCTGGGGATTAGAATTGGAGGGAACCCAAGAAAGATTAAATTCTGGTATCCTATCATTCATAAGATACAATCTAGGCTCTCTTTGTGGAAGGGTAAATTGTTGTCTATGGCGGGAAGACTTTATTTAATCAAGTCTGTTATTAGTGCCTTACCATTATTCTACTTTTCGCTTTTTAAAGGCTCCAAAATAAGTGTGTGAGGCTATTAGGTCAATCCAACTTAACTTTTTGTGGGGTTGAGGTTTTGAGGGTAAGAAAATTCCTTTGGTTGATTGGGATAAAGTTTATTTGCCAGTTAGTATAGGGAGACTTGGATATTAGGGATATTCAAGCTTTCAATTATGCCTTTGTGGCTAAATGAAAATGGAGGCTGGTCACGGAGTATAAAAGAGTTTGGAAATACATTATCGTTTCTAGGTTTCTAGACATAGACATTGGAGGGATATGAAAAATTCATTGGTGTGTAGAAAGAATTCATATTGGTAGAATGATCTAGGCTCCATTTGTGATGTTAATAAAGAGGTCAATTGGTTTGATAGAAGAATTAGGTGGAAGTGTGGGAATGGAAGCAAGATTAGATTTTGGGAAGACTGGTGGGTAGGAGATAGTTCTTTAACAGATAATCTCCCAAATTATATTCGGCGTCAAGTGAAAAACACAAGGTGATGAAGAATTTAGGTGTGCGGACTAGGATTGGTCCTTTGGATGGTTTCATTTGACATATCCCATGGAGAAGACAACTGTTTGAATGGGAGAAATGTCTGGAAGCGCAATTAGTGGAGACTGTTTTGTCTGTTAAGTGGTGTAGGAATATTTCTGATGTGTGTTGTTGGCAAGGGGAGAAGGAAGTCAGATACACTGTTCAATCAGGTTATAGAGCTTTGAGGGAGGATCATCATGGTCAACATAAGGAGTGTTTCAGATATTTATGGGACTTGAAGGTTCCAGGGACAACTAAGATCTTTGGATGGAGGGCCTTATTAGATAAGCTTCCATCTAGAGCAAATCTTGAGAGGAGATGTGTGGGGATGAGGTCAAATCTCTGTCCGTTTTGCACTAAGAAGGTTGAAACTATTCAACATCTGTTTTTTACTTGTGAGGTGGCACAACGATTGTGGATAAAGTGTGATAAGTGGTTAGGGATTTCATCAGTGAGAAACAGAAACATTGAAGTTGAAAGTCATTTTTATGGGTTTTTCTTAAGTTTTTTCACTGTTAAAACCAATAAAGTTCGGAAAGGAATGTGGTTGGCACTAGTAAAGGAAAGCTGAAACCATAGAAATAGGCTGATCTTTAATAATGGAAAGGTTGACGAGGTAGAGATCTTTGCACTAGCACAAATGAATGGGCTAAGTTTAGTGGATCTAGAATACAAGGGTCACTTTCGGAATGGTTCATTAATCCATTTGAGTTATTAAAACAGATTAAGTAGGACATTGGTTGTGATGGTACCTAGGAAGGATCATAGATAGTTAGTAGACTATGGGTAGGAAGGATATTGGTGCTTTTATTTGTGTAGGTTATCTGGTGTGTAATAGAAAATCCAACAAGGAATTTTTGTTTGGAGAAGGAGCAGATTACATTTTCAGAAATTTGTAGGTCATCCGGTTAGAGGAGGTGCAAGATTCACATGTCTTTGGAAAGTTGAAAGAATTCAGATACTTTGGGAGCAGCTAGCTATTTGACACTCTTATTTTTTCACTTGTATCTATATAATTTTTGAAGTATTCTTGTTGTAGTGTGTTTTTGACAATGGTGAATAGAATCTATGTTTGTATGCCAAATACATTGCATGCATTTAGGCTTTTCACTCTAGTTAGGTTTTTGTGTGTGTAGGATTTAGATCTAAGGTAAAAATATTTTTTTGTACTGTGTTTTTTATATTAAGGTTGAAGCATCCTTAAGTGTTTCTATTAATTTTATTTTTTACTGTTAAAAAAAACACTAAAAAATTAAGACATGAAATATATAATTAAATTAAAAATAACAAAAGGTAGGAACGTGAGATTAGTTGGACTTTGATGCTGACATGACTTGAGTTCGAAACAAAAAATCATCATATCTCACTAAAAAGACATAAAAACCATAACCTTGTTGAAGGCAAAATATGGTTAAAAATGTTGGGAATCAACACATTGACTACTTTAAATTTTGGAATGAAAATTATGTATTTATTGAAGAAATTCATTTAATATCAATTAAATTTAAGTTGAAATCTAATATAACATGAGAGTTTATAACTCATCTTGTCAATGTTCTATATCAGCAGGTATTTGTGGAAGACAAGCATTGAAAATCCCACATCACTTATGCAGTTCATATATCTAATAAACTTTTTACTAAAAATGACCTGAGGGGTACATAATAAATAATAGAAAAATATTAATTTTCCCTTTTAAAGTTTTACTATTGCTGCTTAGCATGAACGATAAATAAATAATGAAAAACAATAATCATTCCTCATCAAACTCATTGTCAAATGCAAAAATAGAATAAAATAATGAACTTCAAAAAAAGAAGAACACACTTCAATAGAATCTATTCTCTCTCAAGTTAATAAAACAAGTCCTAAAAGTCAATTCTATTAGACGCTAAATTAATATCAAACAGATTAATTAGTTCATTGATTTGTTGATAATTACTTCCTAAAATATATAACAGAGAGTCCTACCACTTTTAACTCCGAGACTATCCTTGAAATAATCATAGTTATTCATTCATTTTATACATTAATTTGACATCACAGATAAGAGCTGAGTTGTTATGATTGAATAAAAAAACATGACATTCTCAGTCAGTACAAAACATGATGAGCTGCGCACATGGTTGTGAACTTATATCTTACATTTTATTTGTTGTTTTTCTTTTGTAATTTTATTGTACGATAATTACTTTTTCATTCTTTATTTACTTGGCCAAATGTTTTATTTTTTAAATAAATAGAATTGTCCAAAATAACTAAAAGATAATAATATCTTTTGAAATTAAAATTAAGCATTTTAATTTTCTGATAGTTACTTAGGCCATCTTTTTTTCAAACTGTGCTGGCTATTCTTGTTGTCTGGAGTGACCTTCTAGAAAACTTCCTACACTGAATTCTTCTAGATCATGAAAAAGATTAAGAAATAACATAAAAGAATAAACAATTTATTGAAATTTAATTAATTCATTGGCATTCTGTATGCAGGCCACCTTGATTACATCGGCACACTACGGTGACAACATTAATGTTAACCGTACTGTACTGGACGGATCTAGCATTAGAATGGATCATTTTTGCATAAAATAACAATCAGAAACCATATCCTTAATTATCAACAAGGATTACTCAAGGAACCTAGTATGAATCTGATAATTCTGAAGCAAAACTAGTAACAGCTTGTTATGGAAGACTTGTACCATGTTAGTTTCAGTACAGTCGATGAAAATTCTAGTTCATCCAATGATATGATCTGGAGCACTGAGGAACTGAATGAAATAAACAAGGTACAATTTTCTGGAGCAGAAGATCATAGAGTTTATGGGGGAATAGACTCATTTTTCTCTAATTTTGAGTTTTCCCCAGATTATTCATCAGAAGAAGGAAACCTTTTATCTACTAATCAAGAAAAGTACCACCAGCAACAGTTATACAATGATTATGGGCATTTGGAAGATATCCTTCAGTTTGACATGGTCTCTCCACCACTTCAATTTGATGCACAATATCCAACCAAGGTTCAATTGTGTGGCACAACAAAGCATGAACCACACTCAACTATCCCTTTAGCTTCACTTGAGATCTTGAAGAACTACAGCAAGGGCTTCAAGAGGTTGTCCAATGAAGGCAAATCCCTCCAGCCAGTAGTTGATTCTGTGGCCACAAATGAATTTGTTTTGAGAAAGCTCTCCACTGAAGATGTCATGAGGATAGCAGGAACAAGGTTCATTCAATCATCATCTTCAGAGTCAGAATTTTTGCCTTTCTTGGAATCTCACCCTTATGGTTTTTCTTTCTCTGGACTCTCTGATGAGGAGAAAGAGGATGTGGCACTAGCTGAGTCCCTCTTGGCTTCTGCTGCGAAAGTGAGTAATCAACAATTTGAACGTGCAAGGAAGTTGCTAAGTCATTGTGAATCATTGTCAAGCAAAACTGGGAGCCCCGTTAAGAGAGTTGTTCATTATTTTGCTGAAGCACTTCTCCACAGGATAGATAGAGAAACAGGAAGAGCTTCATCCAAGGATTTGCAAAAGGGTCAGTCATTTGATCCCGAAGAGGCAGCCAAGGAACTAAACCCCACTATTGTTGCATTTTATGAAGAGCTTCCCTTTTGCCAAATTTCAATTTTCACCGCAGTTCAAGCTATAATAGAAGATGTAGCTGAAGCAAAGAAGATTCATGTTATTGATCTTGAAATCAGAAAGGGGGGTCAATGGACTATCCTAATGCAAGCCCTTGAGTCAAGACATCAATGTCCAATTGAGCTTCTAAAGATTACGGCTATTGAAAGTGGAACCACAAGACATATAGTTGAGGACACTGGTAAGAGATTGAAGGATTTTGCTCAAGGTTTGAACATACCCTTCTCTTTCAATATTGTTATGGTACCAGACCTATTACATCTCAGAGAAGATCTTTTTGAGATTGATCCAGAGGAAGCAGTTGCTGTTTATTCACAGTATGCACTTAGAGTCAAGATTCAACAATCAGAGGAGCTTGAAACCATCATGAGAGTGATTAGAAACTTGAGTCCTAATGTGATGGTGGTAGCTGAAATCGAGGCCAATCACAACTCCACATCTTTTGTAAACCGTTTCATTGAGGCTCTTTTCTTCTTCAGTGCATTCTTTGATTGTCTTGAGGTTTGCATGAAGGGGGATGAGAAGAACCGAATGATTATAGAATCTCTATACTTCAGTCATGGAATCAGGAACATTGTGGCCACAGAAGGAGCAGAAAGAAAGACTAGGAATGTGAAGATTGATGTGTGGAGGGCCTTCTTCTCCCGCTTTGGAATGGTGGAGAAAGAACTGAGCACTTTGTCCTTGTACCAAGCAGATTTAGTGAGTAAAAGATTTCCTTGTGGAAGGTTTTGCACGTTTGATAAGAATGGGCAGTGCCTCCTTGTTGGGTGGAAAGGAACACCGATTAATTCTGTTTCTGTCTGGAAATTCCTTTGATGGGTAGTGCAACAAGGCTTGTGATTTTGGTAAAGACAAGGATTTTTGGCAACCACGATCTAAAGACTTCTTGCTGGTAAAGGTTTGTAGTTTCATACTATACTAAATCAATGTTTGTATTATGTCAAGTACAGATTTCATTCCTATTCACCTATGTTTACTACCAATTACAGAAGCAGTTAGAGGTATTTTGCTATATTATTATATCAATAAGAAATCTTTAGTTTCCTTTTTACTATTGTTCATTACTGTAACTGTTTCCTGACTTACTAGTTTGAATCATGGCTTCTCATTTGGTGAAAAGAAAGATGTGTTTGAATAAGCTCGAAATAATCAATCTTTCAAAAACAATAAAATCTGTGGAAGCATCCATAGGTGTCTGATTATAAAATCACAAGGGTGGTGGTAATTTGTTTTGCATGCATCGACATGGATCATCTCAGCTCAGATAGTAATGCTGAGGAAGGCTTTTTGTTGACAAATCAATTAAGTGATGAAACTATGACAAGAAATTGGTAATGTAATGAAAAAGGAAAAACAAGTGTGCAACATCTACAAGACAATAGATCCCCAAACCCAAAGATAAACTATTGAGATAACAATCTTTTAAGACATCAAATTATGTATGTTTGGATGTCAAAATTCAATTGGTGGCATAATCAAATAAATTAGCATTCACATTTATTAATTTATATTAAAAAGATATTATAGCTTAGCAACAAATGTAGTGGCTGTAGTTTAGTGGTGAGAATTCCACGTTGTGGCCGTGGAGACCAGGGCTCGAATCCCAGCAGCCACAAATGTTTTAATTTTTTGGTACCTTTTTATTATCTTCATAACGTGGAGTGCGGATATCAATTTTCTGAAACTTGTTATTGGTGATTTTTTTCAGATTCGTTATTGCTGATTTTTATTTAAACAATTTTTTAAGAATTAAGTAATAAAATTAAATTTATTAATAGAAAAAATGTTAATAACTAAAAATGAATTTTTTTATAGTGAGACTTTTCTTACAAATATTTCGTAAGATTTTACAAAATCCTCAAGAAATTTCTTTAATAATAATTTTTATAAAAATTCGCAGAAAAAATTTAATAAAATAGGAAAATTCTAATAGCTGTGGCACAACTTACTTAATTTTTAAGAGAAGTAAAAGTTATTTATATTAATATTTTATAATGCAATTTTATTGGATTATAATTTAAAATCTAGTTTTTATTTGAAAGAATAATCATTAAATAATATTATTTAAAAATAAAAGTAAATAGATCCTGATGCATATATAAAAATCAACACATATTTTTGAAATGGATTACCTGATTCATTTTTTATTTTATATTATATATGTATTTAAAGTATTAAAAATGCTTTATTAAAATATATTTAACGATTTAAAATTTATAGTTTTTATATTATGTTATTTAAAAATACAAACACGTTATAAAATTGTAATTTAAATCATGATACATTATAAATTAACTTTTAATTATTAATTATAATTTAATAAATTAATAATTTAATTTATAAAAGTAATTGTCCTTTCAATCTTTCAGTTACCATAAATTAAAAGATATTTCACATTATTATATGTGAATAAAACAGTTATGGCACTAACCAATATGTATTCCCATTGGTTGAAAACAAAACGAGATATGAGTATTATTGGCACAATTCAGAAGCAAGGATGTATATGAGATTAAACTCGACTAATTAATGTATAAAAAAAATCAACTAATTAACTTCAATATTGCAAACAGAAAATTGTGCTTAAAATTCACAAAAATTGGATCCAAACATGATCAGCCCATATATTGGATCGTACAATTAATTTGAATAGGGAATGCCATGGAGAGAAAATGAATAAGGAAATGAATCAGAGATTAGAGATTTAAAGTGAAAAGAAAAATCAGTTTTAGATTAATAGAATAAAAAAAAAAGACGAGCAGTACATCCTTTGATAATTTATTTTTATTATTATTATTATTATTATTATTATTATTATTATTATTATTATTATTATTATTATTATTATTTAATAAAATTTATTATATGATTAACATTTGAGTTCCTAATAATCATTACCATCTTTATGAATTTCCATAATACAATCATTTGAATTCCTAATAATCATTGATAATTATTAATTCTAAAATAAAATGCACCCAATGTTTTTTTTATGCAGCGATGACGAGTGCTTTTACTAAAAATCAACACATCTTACGAGTGTTAATTTTTTTTTTCACTCAAAGTGTTAACATAAGATTTATCCATTTTGGGTAAGGTTTAATGCAGCTCACCTTGATATGATATTCTCAGATAGAAAGATAAAAATAACTTACTTGCCACGAAAAGGAACATGTTGATCTATACCTAATAGTGTCGGTGGAAAAAAGATAGATAAAATCTTCAAAACAGTGACTAAAGTGTAAAAATAAATTAAATACAGAAAAAAATGACCAAATATAATGTAATAGGAAATGAGGAGAAAGATAAAAAATGATATAGAAAATAATAATCCCTACGGAAAAGTCCAAATGAGTTGTTGCAATATCCATCACGAATCCAAAACGGATTTTAACAAACTAAAAACAATTATTCTTTAATTATTCTTTCGAGAATAAAAAATATGCTTTCACACCAAAAACTTAAGAATAAAGTACATATATATTCTCATAATTATATATTTTCTATAATATTAGTTTTTATTTTTCTTTACCTCATAAATGATGTTATTTGATATTTATTTTCCTTTCTTTTGTCGTTCTACAAAATTTTAGCAGTTTTTATGGAAAAAAGAGAATCCGGGAAAAAAAAACTAATGATTAATATAATGAGTGACATGCCAAAAAACGACAAAGGTGTAAATTGAAAAAAAAAAAAAAAAAAAAAAGAGTAAAATAAAAAAAAAAAAAAAAAAAAAAACAAGTTAGGATGGTATGCACAAATCTAATATAAATATTTTAACGAACGTTTTTACATAGATAATGCTTAATTTCTATGAAATATCTTTCATATGATTATATTCTTTCATTTTTTTTATTAAACAAGTTGTTGACACGTGTCTTAGTGGGTCATTTCGTCCTTGAAACGTGGAACTACATGCATTTCGGAATGGAGAAAATATCAGAAAAGGATGATGAAGAATAATACACGACTTTATTCGATAGATTATTATTTGCAAATGTTTGAAAGCTTCGTTCTGAAGCTCAAATAATGCACAAGGGTGATGTTATTCTTCTTCCACTGCATCTATAAAAGCAGATCTTTGACAAGCTCTGTAAATGTCATCAACCACATATATATACACAGACAAAAAGCATCAACCATATATTATACACGTATAACATATCTTTGCTAGGTCCAACAATGGAAGAATCGATGGGTTTTGTTGGTGGTGAGGCTCAAAAAACCCATCCAAGAATGCCATCTAGTTCATTTCCAATTCCTTTGCCAGGAAGGAATCGCCAGTTTCCAAGATATGGCTACCATTGGGCACAACGGGCAATGAAAGGGCACACAGTGGGCAACGCTAATGAGCCAAGTGAGAAAACAACTTTGAAGGTCTAAGTCTCACTCATGCATGGAGTAATAGTATCAGATGTGTCAAAGTCAACGTATGAATAATCTAATTGTTTACCTTTTCCATCGTTTATTATCGTACCTGCATAGGTGTACATGCTTTGAGAATAAGAGTTATGGAATGTCTTATGTAGTTTTGTTGTAGATGAGTCTTATATATGTATTGGAAGTGTTACGGTGTTTGTGTTCTTAGTTCTTGGATGCATGCTATCCAAAAGATGATATAAGAAAGAAAGATTACTGACTTTTAGGCACCTAATCAGTGTAAACACCTCCTTGATATTTTTCCTTTTTCTTTTCTACCGTTGTATCTTTGTTTTCATATAATCTTACATGTCTATTTCTGAGTCTCTACATTTCTCATGGTGTGTTTGGTTTAAAAAAAAAAAAAGAAAAATAGTAGTTTCACACTAGTGTTTCTAATAACATTCATTTAATACTTTATTATATAAATAAAAAATTATTTATTAATAAAATAATAATATTTTATTGTATCAAATAAGAATAAATAATAGCGTCAAACTATAAAAAAAATTAACATAAAGAAAAGAAAATCAAAGAGAGAAAAAATAGACGTGATAAATAAATAATGATCAGTGTGTTATGTGTTTTACATTATTCTTCTATTTCTTTCCAAATTCTAAGTATCAAACAATAAAAAGATTACATCTTATGATATATATTCCTTTCATCCGTTATTTTCCATTCTCTTTTCTATCAAATAAATTAAATTATACGACTGCAACGTATTTTTCCTTTAGCCAGGATGATTCATTATACGGATAGATCAGAATTATATATAAAAAAGAGTTTTAGTAGAGAAGAAAAAAACTCACTTTCAGAAAATTTTCATGGCTAATTAAGTTTGTTTCTAACTGATCCAAATATAACATAAACTTGAACTGACATAATAAAATTATTTTGCTTTTGAAAGATTAAAATAAAATATAATTTGTTTGAGAAATATAAACTATATATATAATACCCCTCTAAAGATGAGTCATAGACTTTAAGAGGACTGAACTCACACATATTATTTGAAAATGATTGAAATATAAGACTTTTATGTGACACCTGACCCATTTTATTCTCTCTTCGTTCAAATCAAATCAAATCAACAAATCAAACATACTATATGTCTCTAATATCCATGGCATGGGCTCACGTGATATATATAAAATAAAAGAGTTTTCGCAAAGAAACGATCAGTTTGAGAAATTTTATATAAATAGTTAGGAGCTAGTTAATGTTGAATTAGACTTAAAAATAATTAGTATTAAAATTTCTCTTAACGATATATTTATCTATTATATTATTCATTATCAAATCACCATCAAAATAATTATAAATATCTAATCTTACACACTAAATATAAGAAGATATTTTAAATTAGAATTAAAATTCACTTAAAATATAAGAATAATATTTCTTTTATTTGCATTAATTCCAGGAGGAGTTTTTATATAATACAGGCTAAACCATTCCAAGATTCATTCATATCATTTATAAAACGAATAACCAAATCACGTCACAGAACTTTGATAACGTTAAGTGAACCAACCCATTCAATTGTGGGCAACTAAACCACAGATATAATATAAGGTCACCATAGTCCAGGATTCTATGAGCATTGTATTCAAATCATGATTGAATAATGTTATTGCCTTTTTATTAAAAAATATTATTCACCCACATCTGTATATATACCAGACACGGTATTAATCTTGCTATAAATAACGTCCTACTTTAGATTGGAGAACCTAATACCATCTGAAACCAAACAAGACAGATCAAAGTTAAAACCATGACACTACAACATAAAAGAACATTTCTAAATGTTACTAAATTATTAAATTGGCTATTAATTGTAATTAAAAGTATAAAAGTTCATATCAATAAAAGATTTTAACATTTAATATATATATTTATATATATATGAAAATAATTTCAGTTGTATCTTCTATAACATTTTATAAATTATTAATTCATTTTCATTGACATCTAAAATTGTAGTAATTTACTTTTGCAACATGTTAAGAGAATTAAGCACATTTATTTCCCAGCACACCGAACAGTCTTAAGATTCCTTCAAAAGACAAGCCTTATCCAAGAACAAATTCTAATCTACAAATTCATCAAAAAAGAGATTCTATATTCTACAAAATAAATCTAAGCGTGAAAATATAGATTTCATTACTGTATTCGAATAAGAATGCCTAACTTACAAGATCAAACTAGAATCAGCAAAGATCAAGAAGAAGACAATAGAAAAATTAATGTAACCAAAGTTTAGAAAACAGATATCATTAAAATAGCCATTTTACATATCTTATACTAGATAAAGATAAAATCGGATTGGAGTTTTATCATTATGAAAATATTTAGATTTTTCATACACTGAAACCAAAATAAAAAAATCACCCAATATGCAAAACTTCGACCAATTCTTAATTATCAACTTCATTATATAAAAAAATACAATATTCAATATTAGATATGTATCAACCTCATCTCACTTTAAAATGATTCTCTTTTTACTGCTTTTCCAAACAAATGAGTTCAAAAAGTTAAAGCTTTCAAAAACTCACATAAAATAAGTTTTAGGTTAGAGATAAAGCGAGTTTGACATAATATAACATTAAAATAAGATTTCAATAAAAATATTATCAAAAAATAAAATATATTTATTATTTTTAAAATACAATTTATTAAATATGATTTTTTTCTTCAAATTTTTTTTATAAGTTTATTAAAAAAATACTTTAGAAATGTAAAACAAAATCATATTTTCATTTTCTTGAACCAAACTATATGATTAATGTTATGTACTTTTTTCTATAAGCTATCTTGTACAATATTTATATACTATTTATTTTTTAAATATTAAAATGTAACTTATATGATCATTAAAAATATTAATCTATTTATTTAGTAATTATTAATTTTTATAATTAATAGAGTTTAATTTTAAGATAATTGATGTTCACAATGCTCAACTTACTTTTAGAATATATATTATAATAAATATTTTATTTTAGTTAATATTATTTGAAAACTTATTTATTTATAATGAAATTTTACGGTGTGTTTCTTTTGTTTGATTTTACCATAAACTGAAATGAGATAATTGTTTGATTTTATAACCTTAAAGATGATATCACACAAACTTACGTATAGAAAATATCTAGAATTCTAATTATCGTTATAAAAAAATAATATTATTTTATTTTTTAAATTAAATATTAAAATAAAAAGTCAAATCAACCATATAAAAATACAATACAATATCTTTACGTAAAGATAATTAAAGTTTTAAAACATAAAAAAATTATTATCCAAGTTTACAATATCATACTTGAGATTTTTTAATAAAAAAAATATAAAAATGTTAAATAAAATCTAAATTTTAGTTGGAACTCTATTGAAGATTCATAAACTGATACGTAAAAAAATAGCTATTTTGGTGTGTACTAAAACGGCGATTTTTTCATATTAAAAATACTCCTTATCTTTTACCGATCACAGCCTATTCCAACTTGGTGTAAGGCAAATTTTACGGAGAGGAATGTGGTTGGGTAAAGGAAATATAGACATATAGAAATACGTTGATTTTTAATAATTGAAAACTTGACGAGGTAGAGGTAGAGATTTTTGTAGTAACATAACTGTATGTGTGATCTGGACTAAATTTAGCATAACACAAATGTATGCGTGATCTTGGACTAAGTTTAGCGGTTCTCGAGTGCAAGGATAGCTATCAGATTGGTTCTTGAATCTATTTGAGTTCTTAAGACAGGTTAAGTAGAGTGGTGGTAGGATGTGTTTCATTTGTGCAGGAAAATTATTGACAACCTCAAGACCAAGTAAAGGATGCTTGCTGGGAAAATGTACATATTACTTTATTAGGGAGTATGGGTTCTTTTGAGTAGAAGTTTAGCTAGAACTCGTCGGAAGGTGATAAGTTTTTAGAAGGTTGGAAGAAGATTGGGAGCAGCTAGCGGGCTCAGATCATGTACAGATTGACACTAGTTTTGTGAAATGTAGGAGATATTGTTGTTGGAGTTTGTACAAATTCCAGAGGGTGATCAAGTACCACTATCTTTTCTAAGCAGCTAGAGGGGAGGATACAATGGAAATTACAACTTCGATGTAGGTTGATTCTAAAATAGTTTTAAAAGCTGATATATTTTAACTACCTTTTACTCTAGTTTTAGCCTATTGTTAATTTGGGTAGACTTTGTAAAGATGGATAATATTGATATTGATACTTTAAGTACTATTTTTTTTAAAGAGATTGAAATTTGTTATTAGTTTATTTTGTATAAGGATTAGAGCATCTCAAAATTTTTTATTAATTTAATTATTTGCTGTTAAGAAACAAAACAGGCTATTCCAACTATTTTCAATTGCCATTATTGCTTCCTAATAATTTTTGCTTATCCATTACAAGAATCATTACTTTATTAGCTTGGTACTTCACAGGTTTTAAAAGGCAGTGCACTATGCATATGAAAATTGAATTCCTATCATTTTGTGTTTTATCTCTAACCATACTTCTTAATGAGTTATATATCATTAAATTTAATCTACTTTTATCTTCATTTTATCTTTTCTTTGCCTAAATACAGTTATGATTCTATGTTGTTTGACATTTAACTTTTTAATTATGGAAGTGTTTGATAATTAACTACTTCTTGACTATGTGGACTAAAATTAATTCCATTTATCTATCACAACTGTCATATATTTTAAAGAAAAAAATAGATATGTCTCCTCTATTTTCTTGTATAGTTTACATTGTGTCTCTAACCAATTTCTCTTTTCAACAAATTGACTCTAATTAAAATCTTATCTAGAAATATTCTTTGCTCCAAAATGTTCTGGATTGGGAAAAATCTTAACATTATGAAAACTTGAAAATACTATTATTTTCAAAAAATGATATTTTGATACCAGTGTTCATCTAACTCCCATTTGACACTCCGTGTCACATGGGCCGACCAGCGAAAGAGAGAGAATGTGTTTGTTTTTGTTGTATATGAAAGGATAATTTCATCAATTTTGTCAATTTCATCTAAGTGGTTAGTTGGGTATAAGGTTGGAATAATTGACAAGTACTAATTTAATATGGGTGTCAGAATTATGAACGTAGCTAACCACTTATATGTACACGACTAACCACCTTGATAAGTTGGAATAATTAACAGACACTGATTTAATATGGGTGTCGGAGTTATGAACGTAGCTAACCACTTAAGACGTACACGACTAACTAGTTATTTAAGGTTGGAAAAACTCACAGGCAGTGATTTAATATGGGTGTCAGAGTTATAAACGTAGCTAACCACTTAGATGTACACGAAGAATCAGTTATTTAAGGTTGGAAAAACTCACAGGCAGTGATTTAATATGGGTGTCAGAGTTATGAATCTAGCTAACCACTTAGATGTACAGGACTAACCAGTTATTTAAGGTTGGAATAACTCAGGCAGTGATTTAATATGGGTGTCGGAGTTATCAACATAGCTAACCACTTAAATGTACACGACTAATCACTTTGACAAATTTGACGAAATTGATGAAATTTACGAAATTACCTTTCCGTATACAATAAAAACAAACATATTTTCTCTTTTACCGGTGGGTCCACATGACACGTAAGAGTGTCAAATAGGAGTAGAATGAATAGTGGTGTCAAACTAATATTTTCTATTATTTTCTCCAACTAAATATAGTTGCAACACACATTGTATGTTGATTTTACGATAAAAACTCCCTTTAAGATTTTCTTTCCACATCCAAACATCTAAACTATCAATTTTGAGTTGTTTACTTCCTATGACCCAAAATAATTCTTGGTCATGTGTTTCTCACTTTTCTCTTCTAGGATATTTCTCATTCTCCTTTCTCAAATATCCATTTACCCATCCCCCTTATACTTTTTTTTTTTTCTTATTCATTCAGATTCTTTAATAATTCATTAATCTCTAATCCCTTTTATGACTTTTCTTTTTTAAAAAAAAAAATTCAACAACTTATTGGCATGCCTTTTGAAATACGAAATAAGTGATACTTTCGTTGACATTTCTTTTCGTAGTTTATCAATCAAGGTTATGACAAAACAATAGATTATGTACTTGGTAAATGTTTTCTGTATTTAAGACATACTATGCAACAAAACATATATGTAAGAACATTCCACTCTTTCTAACCATAAGACAATGACTTATTTATTACGCGTGTAATCACAAAATATTTTATATAAACATTGTACTTAAAAGTTTTATTAGTCAATAAGACTCTTTGATGCATTGAAACAATTAAGGTACATTATTAGTCATTTGTCCCAGCATCCCATTTCCTTCAAAACATTATTTTTCTTTATAAGAACATCCATTTTGTTTGATAAGGAACCATCCTTATTTAAGTCATTTTATTAAATAAGGTTTGTCATCATATTCACACAACACCAATAACAATCATAAATACATAAATAAAAATCAACCAAATTACAAGCATAGAAGAGGAAATACAGAACATAATATCAAACAGGATCTCAATGGAATTTAGGTTGGAGAGGAGTTAGGTTCGAAATAATCTGTTGAAATACTAGTTAGTTAATAAAACTTTAATTGTACAAATAAGGATTGTTAACCAGGATGGGTGAGTCTGGGTAGAAGAGAAAAACAACAATATACTGTTACGTCTAGATATATTATTTTGAATAGGAAAAGTACAACGGAGGGGTCAAAGGTTTTCTAGTAGCTTTAGGCTTTAAAAGTGGCGTCTTCAGCACTAATGTGTGTTTGGAGAGTTTTGTTGATAGATTGTCCACTATTACAAATCTCTTTAGAATAGGTGTTCAGTTGAAAAGGTACCTTTGTCTGTTGTGTAAGAGGGTAGATGAGACAATTCAACATTTTTTTATCAATTATACAGTGGTGAAGGAAGTGTGGGATGCTTGTGAGAGATGATTGGGATACTGTCTGCTAGACATGAGTTTGTTTTGCCTCATTATCATTATTTTCAACTATGGATGTTATACAAAATACAATCAATTATGGAAAATATTATGGGTGGCTATTATGACTAAGACACAGGCTCATAGAAATAAGGTGATTTTTAGAAATGGGGTTGTGGATAGTGTGGAGATCTTTAGCCTAGTCCAGATAAGGGGTTGGCACTGGTTAAAACATAAAGTAAAAAGAGCTCAGTTTACTTATTCTGATTGGATCTTATGTTTGTTTACATTGTTTGAAATATTTATCTTTAAGAGGTTATAAAACTCTCACTTGTTCTTCTAGGCCTAGATTGAGTTGTGGTTGCAGGTAAACAAACAATGCTACCGTAGACGAGACCCTCTAAGATTAATTATGAAAGAACTTCATATGATAAGTAATACATTGAGTCATTATGTTTTATAATTTTAACTTAGGTTTTGATTTGCTCTCTTATGCATTTGTTTAGGTGAGAAATATTTTTTTCTTGTAATAGAATTAGAGCATCGTTAAAGTACTCTCATCTATATCATTCTTTGCAATTAAAAAATAAAATAAAATATCTTTGTAACGGTGATAAACAAGTAAATTAAGCTCTATAAGTTCCGTTAGCACACATGAAAAAAAAATATTGTAAAAATAATGTTTTTTAAGAAGATGGAAATATATATAAAATTAATAAAACAGAGAGATAAAAAAATTATTAGAGTTTGATAGATATGCATTATTATAATAATTTTATAAAATTTTATAAATCTTTTTATTATTATTAAAAGAACCTTAACCTCTTAAGTTCATACTTCAAAGTCCAACATCGAATAAAGAAGTTTCATCAATCTACTCATCATCAAAAATTGAGTAATTAACAATGTAAAAAATTATTTAACCACCGTAATTAGAAAAGTATACTAAATTATTTTCACAAACTTATATTCTTTGAATCAATCCCGAGACTACCCTTAAGCTTTCTGAAATACTTTCACAAGCATATTCTTTAAATCAATGATGCGATTAATTCTTCATCGACAATTCAGTTGCACTTAAAATGTATTGCAGCTCAGGAGAATATGTTCTTCAGGAGAAGTCCTATTCTCACACTAGCTCTGAAAATACTTCTACGGAGCATATTATTCAAGATAATGTTATATTAGTGTAGCAGGTAAACCCTAAAAGAAAAAGGAGTAATATTAGCTTATTGTTGAAGCAAACAGCACCACTAGAGAAGCATATTATCTATAAAAGTGAACTCCATTTTTTCACTGAAGAACATCAAACACAGGCAAGTTGAGTGAAGGGGCACAAAGATATTCACTTCCTAACCAACCATGGCAGACCGAGATCCAACAGCGCGGTTGATGCGGCTCTTGGATCAGATGGAGGAGGATGAAGCGCCACCACAACCCCGACGCAACCGTAACACCAGGTATCGTGCTCCTCGCAGCAACAACGCCCCATCAGCTCACAGCTCATCACCTGGCCAATTCAACAACAGTGGCACACAGAACATGTCTGGTCTCATCAACAACACTGGCTATGTCGTGGGCAATGGCAACGGATCCATCATCTCTGGTGGTTTTGACTCCTCCACAAAGAATTACCACTGATTATATGTATATATGCATGCATATCTATACATCTTTATAGTTTATATTATCTGACATGAAGACAAAATAACTGGGGCAGTTGCTCTCATCATGTTCATGAATGAGTACCTCTAAAGATTGCGAGGCCTCAATTGCCTGTCAGATAGTAACTTCCATGACCCTAATAAGTGTCTGCAATTTATCGTTTCAGTTGCCTGTAGCTATTTTCTTAATGGTATAAAATGTTATCTATTACAGGTAGGTACATACAATATTTCTCTTCTAATATTGTATTGAACTTTTTATTCAAAGTTTTATGGATGAGAAAGTTTAATTAAACGAGGAGATTTTAATCAGTCATAATTATTGTGAAGGAAACATATCGACAAAAACATGATTTGTTCTTATAATAGAATTAGGATGAAATCAAATGGGACGACTGTATGATTGAGTATCATCTTCATGTTCTTATGTAAAAGAGTGAATAATAAAATAAAAAATAAAAAAATAAAAAAATCAAATTTATACTTTTTAATAGTATTTGATTTAATAGGTTTGTTTTGTAAGATGAAATGCATCACTTGAAAAAAAAGAAAACTGTAGAAAAAATGTGTAAATTAAGATTATAATAATAAAAAATACACTTTAAAAATTTGAGTGAATTCTATGAATATTGAACAACTTACTAGAGAATGAAAAATTCTATGACGATAAAAAGAAATAAGATTTCAACTGAAACAAAATTAAGGACAAGAGACAACAAAAATAAATTTTTAAATTACTTAATAAATTAGGAATGTTTTAATAATTTAAAATGAAAATGAATATATAGATAATGAAGAAATAAACGAATACATATTCTTCCACATGCTTGTATATAATCTAGAGAATGGAATATTATTCCTATTATATACCGTTAATGCATAGATTCTATGTACACTTAATCATATACGTATTTTCTAAGTATTTAATTAATTAATATCTCTAATTAAAATGATTATGTTTATATTTTAAATTATTTTATTATAATTAATACCTATAACTTAATTTACAAATATTAATGATTTAAAATTACAATAATTTTATATTTTTTAATTAATATAAAACAAAAAAAATAAACTTTTTTTATTTTAATTTTTAATTTAAGAAGGATGAGCTGAAGTGTGGGTCCCTTCTACCCTGTCCGATTAGCGAATTAAGGAGGAGAAATCAGGCTAACTAGTTGAAAACAGCAACCAAAATTTAGAGGGCTAGCAGGCCCAATACCACTTTATGATGCCCACCTCTTCCATATGTAGATCAGCTCCTATACAATCCAATAACCCTCTCTTCATCAATTAATCCACTTTTATTTTGCAGATGCTTTACTCGTTTACCACTAACAAAGTACCATGTTTTAAGGGTTGTTTGTGTCGTTTACTAAAATTGAAACCAAACAGTAACTGCATTTTTGATATATTTCCTTTTTCATCCACACTAAATAGTTGTGATATATTTAAAGCATGAAATACTAGATTACTGACAAACTTTATTGTTCTTGCTAATTTTCTAAATTAAAGTTGTTCTCAGGTTGTTGACTTAGCACTGAGTTTCTAACCTTGGGTAAAAACACCATTTTGTACAATGATTGATATTGACTTGGTTTATTCTTTTATATCACCCTCAACATCTTAATTTTAGTTGTTATCACACACTTTGACACTCAATGATTTTTTTATCGAACACATTCAAAACAAAATTTCTTTTATAAACTTCATATTATTGCACACCATATAAGATTCCATTCATTGTTGTTAAAAAAACCTTCTCCACTCCTATGCATACAAAAATGAGCTTCAAAATTAGTAAGCAGTGGAGAAGGTATTTTGAAGCTCGTTTAAACATAGAAGGTATAAACCATACATATATTAGAAAGAGAGATCAATTATATAAAACAGGAAAAAAAATTATTATGTAATTATCATGAATAAAAATTTACATTTGATCATTAAGTAAATATATAGACATGATAACTACTTATTATTATTATTATTATTATTATTATTATTATTATTATTATTATTATATATTTTAAAATCAATATTATATTAATTAATATCCATTCATTTATCCGGAATACAAGTTTTATAATTACCTTAAATAATTTTATCCTTTAGTAAAAAAATTTGTAACTAATAATTTTTAATTAGATAATTTTATATTTTAATATTTAGATAAAAGTAATTTTTTATTTGATAAAATATAATAACTCAGAACTTTTTCTTTAAATTTAATTATGTAACTACAAAATGCATCACATGACTCACGCGTAACTAAAAAAATTATTTTTCTAATGTAGAAGATTCTCTAGTGGAGACAGTTCTACATCCATGTACAATGGTGTCAAAAAGTAGGGGGTAATATATATA
>Ga0209489_102942_pt1 | contig 33912 bp, 18 predicted proteins | sample SiratrowhiteBW_FD_187527 | JGI IMG/M metagenome (GOLD analysis project Ga0209489, IMG submission 187527) | Root nodule microbial communities of legume samples collected from California, USA - Siratro white BW (SPAdes) (version 2) | ecosystem: Host-associated > Plants > Roots > Nodule | place...
AACCCCACCAAAAAAAAAAAAAGGAAAAACCAGAATAGTAATCAATTCTCATTAACAAATTACAGAAAATACGAGAGAAAAAAAATGCTCTTTTCAAAACTGGGATAAATGAAAAGAAGATGAAATTGAGATGAAAAGTGGAGCAACCCCAGATGAGAAAAATGAAGGAAAATGGACTTACAGGCTCTCCAACAAGGTTACGCTGCCAAGACTTGATCCTCAGTACCTACAAAAACGACGCAAGAGAAAAAAAAAAAAAAACCAAAAATTTCTCTCTTTGAAACACTCTCTCTCTCTTTCTGTCTCTCTGCAGAACCTAAGCAGAGCAAAGCTAGAAAAATTGAAATTAGCAAGGAATTTATGAAGACGGATTGGGGTATTTATAGAAAGCAGGTACTGATGGTCACTGTGCACTTGTGGGACACATACCAACGTAGGACAAAACTAACTACCGGAAATGCGCGTTAAATTTCGGGCAAATTGTGACCCAAATGCAAACATGTCACTCTCGGGTCGGGTCCTGTCAGGTGGCACCATCTCCATCAAGTTTGGATTAACTATCGGATCTAACTCCAACGTTCTTTCTCAACCCACCAATTATTTAAAAAAAAATGTTTACTTAAACATGTGAGTGAATGTACATAGGACCATAGAAGATACTGCAATTATTGTCATCCAGTTATTAATTATTAATTATTAATCTTAATTAATTTATTAGTTTCTCTAATAATCATAAGAATATATCTGAATGAGAATACAAAGCCTTATCTTTTTTCCTATTTTAAAAAACTCTCACAGCAAAAACTTATATTAATTTAAATTATATGCAATTTAAATATCCATTTTTGTAAAATTAAAATATGGAAATAAAAATTAGAAATTTAGCGAACTACGTAGAAAGTCAAAAATAAAATAAAATGTTTGTGCACGTGTCCTGCAACGGATCTTTTCCTCTCTCATGTTTTAAATGCGCCACTTTCTCACTAACTCACAGTGGTTTTTTTCAAAATTTCAAAACGACGCGGATAAGGAAGGGAGAGAAAGAAGGCGACACCGAGAAAACTCTGTGCCCTATCACAACTCAACACGTGTACGCACTATTGGGCTTCAGGACTCAAAGCCCATTAAAAGACCCGACCCGTATTTCCTCATCAGACATTAGCTTCTAGGGTTTCTGTTTCTTCCTTCCATTGTTCTGGGAATTCGAATCTTCAATTTACGTGAGCGCGAAGGATCATGGTGGGGTTCAGAAACAGATACATGGTGATGGAGGTTTTTCTCAACCCTAATAGAGACAAAGTGGGCGATGGTTCTGTTATAATTACACAGTTTAATATCTCCAAAGCTGTGAGAGACAGCCTTCTGGTGAATTTTGGGGAGTGTGGTTTGGCTTCATCGTTGGGATCATTCCAAGGTCAGTAGTAATTTGTTTGATTTCGTGCTGTTTTCTGAATTCTATACATTTTGATTTTGATCGTATTAATGTTTGGTTTTTGTTTTTTGTGTGCAGTTAAGTATGTGAATTCAATTACCAATGTGTGTATAATTCGGGTATCAAGAGAGGAGTATCAGAAAGTATGGTCTGCCATTACAATGGTCACAAACATTGGAAACTGCCCCGTCATGTTTAATTTGCTGGATTTGTCTGGTAAACAAAAATAAAATCCTGTTCCGTTGCTTCTTGTAGTTTTTCATTGTTTTTTCGTTAATTTCTTTGGGAATATATTGGAATTGAACAAGGGAGAAAAAAGAAAAAAAAAAAGTGTGCTAGATGAGATGATATCTCATGGGAAAGGAAAATTGTGAAATTGTGAAATTTTGCATGGTGCTATTGCATTTTTTTGTTGCTATTAAGTTTGATCCTCAGGTCTACTTGTATCAGAAAAAAAAATGTTTAGAGAGGTTAGCCCCTTGGAAGGATTTCATTATCTCGAGGGATGTGCTTTGTGATCATACCATAAACAAATTGGTCCAGATTTCGATTTAGAATCCCGTTATGAAGGGCACTACTTTTGTTAGAAAACCCTTGTTTATTATGCTGTCGCTCGTGTTTATCTTTCAACAACAATGGAATGCCTTAGTATTTTCATAACTACTACTTTGACCCTATCTTGCTGTGGGGTTATAATTTACGATGAAATTTATTATTAAAACAAAACTTCTAAATGTGAAAACAGAAGACATCAGGGTACCAATGTGAAAACAAAAGACATGTGCATTATAACTATTGAAAGAAAATTGAGGTTTTGGATATTAGGCTTTTTATTATGAGGGGAGTGAAACTTTGGGACGGAAAATGGTTTGCAGGAATTTGATATATGCAATTGTTGGGGTGACATGGACTGTTTGCTGCAGTGATATGTGTTTATAGATTAGTTATGCATTGGTTTTCTTACTTCCCAGTGCGGGTTAGGAGGGATAAGGAATTTATTTAAATCATTTATGCAATTGATCTATTAAACATTATCTTTACAGCAATATGAATGAAACTCCAAAAATCTTTTTGACATTAATTTTTTTATCAATGTGATTGCATCTAGCTAACCATTGACCGTATTCATGATTTAAACCTTTTCTTTCACTTAAAGATTTCATGTTTAACATAAAATAATTATAAATCCTGGTATGAAATGTTATCTTGTGCTTCAGGAAGTATAAGGGCTTGTAAAAATGCTGCCTTGAAGTGTGAGGAATCAAAATTTGAGCAGTACAAACTCATGGTCGGTGATCGATTCTCTACTGCTGATTCTGATCGCATGAATTCCTACCTCGACAGGATCAAAGTTTTGGAACACTGAATATTTGGCCTTCAACTAGTGTCTCGTTGAGATTTTTCAGTTTCTTGCAACTTGTTTGTGTTCAATCACAAGTTGCCATAGAATTCTAGGTTAAATTTTAATCTCTCTAATCATAGGGTATTTCGTTCTCTTGGTGAGTTAAGTGCATTTCTGAGTTTACCGGTGATAGTAACTAGTGTATGGTAGAGTTACAAGTTTCTTCCGTGAGAGAAGTGGCGGCCTGTGAAAATATGTAAATTTGCGCCTTTGTAAAATATTAGATTATTTCTAGTTATAGGAGATATAATTGGATAGGCAAACTTTTTCTTTTATATAGCCTGCAGCAAGTTTCTTCCTCTTTCACTTCAATTTTCTAGATGTATAGGAACAGATGCAATCTTCTTAATGATTTATTGATTTGGTTTAACAGTAAGCTATAACTCTAATGAATATTTTGCTTGAAGGAAATTAGAGCTACTATTCGTTATCACTTGTTAGATGAAACTTAAAGTTCTCTCAGCTCCCCCTGTGGAGCATCAACATCACTTGGTAAATGCTCTTCCTTGTGATAACATTGAACAATTTTCTTTTCCTAGGATTCTAGCTGTTTTTTTTATTTTTTTATTTTTTAACAGCCAAGGATTCTAGCTGATAACTAAAGTAGTTGGACATATCTCTTTTACATTGAAATACTTTATCATGTGTTGGGAAGTGATCTTTACATTTATTTGGTGCTGTTTATCAACTTAAGACAGGAAGGGTTGACGGAAATTATAGATTTTAGAATAACAAATAAAAAGGTGTTTCTACAGTCACTCCATGCTCCCTTTTCATTAATTGATTTTATAGGGGGGCGTGGAAGGTGCTTTCTTTTTTAGTTAAAGGAATCCAAGTACATAATTGGAATCCGTTAGTATCATCTTCAAGAGAGAGAGCAGGGACATTCCACCTCCAAAAGTGTCAAAAGGCCTAAAATAGACAATACAAACAAATGGGTTCATTTCTATAGATAATACAATCAGCTGTACCAAAAATAAAGGGCACCTAAGCAATAAAGGAGACAACCATAACAGGGTAATGCTTCTTGATTTGAATTTGCTAACAGTTTAAGTTGCTTAAACTGCATCAGTTTACAGGATTTTGTATGCATCATCAAGAAAAATGCACCTTGCATAATTAGCACGCCAACTGTTTGTAATGCTAATGACATTGCTAAACTGTATTTATTGACACATCCGGCTAAATCTAGGAATTGAAGTTTCTGAAACTAAAAATACCCCATCGCACCCATTTTAAATGAAAAGTCTAGTTGCTCTATATCCATTTCAAATTAAGAGTTTAGGTGTATTTATTCCTCCTTCTTGATTGGTTTTCATTTTAAATTTAATTAAAATAAAACTAAATTAATTTAATTAAGATACTTTTAATCATCTCTTCTTCTTGCCAAATTCTAAAATTTCAAGTCACACCTCCAAAGTTATTAGAACATATACTAACAAGATTTTCTTCCACTTCTCTTTATTAGCCAAAACAATTCACACTCTATAACTTACTTATAACTTACTTATATGGATGCTTTTGTATTTAAAAAAGATTTTTCGGAAGTAATTTTTTACATTTCGGAAGAGCTTGTTGTATTGTGTTTTGAAAAAGACTTTCAAAAGATTTTTAGAACGACGAACCAACCTCTAACTTTATTTCGTTGTTGTTCACTCTAAACCATTATCGTTCATCCTAAACCGTCGTAGATCACCTTTCCAATAACATTAAATATAAACCTAACTAAATTTCTCACCAAAATCCAATTTAAATCTACTCTAAATCAAAGTCAAATCAAACCAAAATAAAATTTTACAACTTATAAAAACAAATAATGCAAAAGAGATGGAAACTCACTTATAAAGACGACAACGTTATTCTACCTCTAACAACTGACCACGGTCTGCCAATGAACCCAACTACTACCAAAAATTATAACTCTCCTTTTTTATATGTATAGAGAGATAATTCTAGGTTGAGTTAGTTTGAGCTTCAACTTCATGATTCCAGCTTGAATTACAATTTCTCCTTTTGATGAATCCACTTCTAAAACCGTCACTTCTTCCCCAAGGGAAGAGATATGAACAATATCACCAACCTTGGAGGGCTTAGACTTATCTGCAACATCAATAAGCTGAATGACATTTGCATCAATACTTCCATAATTACTAACTGCACCTCCGTTCTCCATTGCACTTTGTGCTCTTGGAGAGGAAGAATAATTTTATTCTTAATTTTATGTTTATAATGATAGTTGAGTTATGTCCCACAGCATGTATTCCAAATTCAATAAACAGGGCCATGGCTAACTTAACCTAGAACACATTTTATTTCATCTTAGTAATAAAAATAGTAATGCTCCACGTTGTTAGAGACTATGGTTCACTAGTTTTTACTTCTCTGTTTCTTTTATATATATAACTTTTATTTACACATTAATGATATAATTTAGAATAAGTTATCATATATGATAATTTATAGGAAAAATACCTTTATATATGGTGAAATCATGTTAACTACTATTCACACTCTTTAATCTTAAAATAGACACAACTTTATTCTCAGATAAATAGATAAGACAAGTAAGATTCAAAGTAAATTTAATTATTTTCTTCACTATTCTTACTTGATTAGCAACTTTAATCCTCATCTCATACTTATATACCTATACCATCCACAATCTCACATTTTACTAAATAAAGATTTAACAATTTAAAACTGTTTATTTGTTATGCATATTTAATTGTCCAAACTCTTTCAAAAATATTATATACAAAAATATCTTTTTATTTTTTAAATGTTTTTTTTATATTTTAGTATATAATACATATTTACATATTCATTTAATCACAATGAACTTTATGGTATTATTAAGGTAAAATTTAATATATAATTCTTTTCTTTATTATTATATCATTTTTCAAATATTAATTTATGTACCATGTCGAATCTTAACATAAAATTACATTGGTCAGACATGCACTAAGTTGACAAAGTTTAATATTTGAATAAAAACAGTTTATCGTTTTTAATTTAAATTTTGAAATACTATTTTAAATATATATATTTACACACACACACACACTAAAATTGATTTTTTAAAATAAATTTATGAAATATATGAGAAACGAATTCCCTCTCTCTCCCCTCTCTCTCTCTCTCTCTCTCTCTCTCTCTATATATATATATATATATATATATATATATATATATATATATATATATATATATATATATTAAAATAATCATCTTGAATAAGAGAGATTTTAAGGAGGTTTAAATTCATTTTTCATTCCTATAGTTTTTATTAAATCTAATTACCAGGTATTTCATATTTTTAAAATTAAGTGATTTTGGTCAAATATTAGTATGTCATCTAATTGTTTAAGAGAAACGCTACATATATCTAAATAATAATAATAATAATATCAATTACTCTTTTACATAATAATAATATGTGCTGATAATTAATTTTAATACAGATTATTATAATAAATATGGTAACACTTTTTTATTAATAACTGAATAGTATATTAATAGTGAACTACATTTGTAATTTAAAATTTTTATAGATAAAAATTATATATTAAACCTTTTAGGATGTATTATGCAACAAGGAGCTTTTTGTTAAGAAATATATTCAAAGATAAGAGAGTATATTATCACTTTTTTACTATCTTTGTTTCTAACATGAAATTCAATTTCTTTTAAAAAGTATTAAAAATAACCAAAATGTAACGATTTCATTTTAACAATTAATCTCGTGTGAAGTAACTTTTCTAAGGCAATTCGAGATGTAAAAATGGATTCTGAAATTGGTATTCTGGAACGTATATTTGGAATGTAAAAATGACTTCGATAATTGATATTTCGGAATGAATTTTAGAGGTATAAAAATGACTTCTAAGATTTTTCAGGATAAATTTTAGAGGTGCAAAGAGCAGTTCTGAAATACTGTTTCCAAAAGTTTAATTTGAGTTCTGAAATACAGTTTCCGAAAACATGTTTGCTAGAATACATTTCCTTTTCTTTCTTTAATGGGGTACCAGAAGCAAATGAGGGGTGCAGGAAGCAATTGTCTTTTTCTAATTAATTTTGTAATTGTTTTAAGACGAGTTCTTCCTGCACCCTAATATATTATTCCTACATCATAATAATAAAATTTAATATCACAATTGTCCTTATATGAGAACCGGATGGTCTGCTCATTCAGTTGTTATTTTTTTTTAAATGACAATCGAATGGGGGTGCTATCCGGTTCTCATTTTCAAATCAAAATGATAACCGGATGAAACTCATCCGGTTCTCATAGTCCAAATCAAAAAATTAATCCGTTTTCGATTTGGACTATGAGAACCGGATGGGTTTCATCCAGTTGTCAATTTTTTTTCAAATGACAACCGGATGGGGTGTCATCTTATTCTTATATAAGGGCAATTTTAGTATTAAAATTTTTTATTAGGGTGCAGGAAGAACGTATCAGGGTGAGTATTAGGGTGAGAAAGAACTCGTCTTGTTTTAATTGTTGGTGTTTTGGTGACTATAATTTCACCTCACTATTATTTAATAAATGAATGAATAATAACAATTATTATTTTCAGGATTATCATTTATTTTAATTAACATTTCTTCTAGGTGTCTTAGTTCTTCTCCATTAGATTTCTTTGTCATCTTGTCTATGCAAATATAAGACTTTGAAAACAACTATGCCAAACTATAATCCATCTTTTGACCAAAGATTGAAAACATGAAATAAAGAAAAAACTTATTTTAATTAATTATACGAAGTGTATATATGGATGAATTAATTAATTGAATATATAATATTAATCTTCGTTATAAAAATTAGAACATACTTCCAAACTAATAAAAATCTACATTTAAAACAAAATTAAGTTAGATTATAATTTTATTTTTCTTTAATTTATGATATACAATTTTATTCTTACTTTTTCCCAATTTTAATCTACACAGTCAAAAAGGTCTAAAATTTTAATTAAACAATTATTTTTCTATTTACCCTAATTTTTTTATCGAATTGAATCTTAAATTTAACATATTCATCCAAAATGTTATTAAAAAATAACTTAATTAGTTCAAATAAAGAAATTCAGAATCATACATAAAAATTAAAAAAGTACAAAAAAAATTATAAATTTATATGGAGGCGTTTGTTTTACAATATCTTTTGCATTTCCAAAAATATGAAAGTAGAATGTATATCCTAAATTTTTCAGAAGATTATAAAAAATATTTCTTAATATGTTTTATTTCTAGAAAAATTATATCTCTTCATTTGTTTTTACTCATTTATTTAATTTAAAATTAAAATGTATTCGAAAAATATAAAAAAGTAGATTAAAACGTATTTTTAAATACACCTAAGATTAATCTTTCAATAATGTTCACATCAAATATATTTTTATTAAGAATATAAAATCACTACTTCAAACAAAATTCTGTACTTTGCCTTTCTTGCAGCTAAACTTATGTATCTTTCTGCTTCTTCGTTTATAAAAAATTTTGTCGTTTTATTTGTTCACGAAGGCAATGATGAAAAACAATATATTTTTTATACCATTTTTGTATGATAAGGTAATTTTATTTGAATGAAGTATCTTTCCATAAATGATAAACTATCGAGCATTTACTTTTTGAGGACATCTCTAAAAACTAATTAATACTTTCTTAATTTTTTAAAATAATAAATAATTAAAAATAAAAAATTTAAAAAAATGTAACTAAAATTACATGAGTATGGAATGTGAAATGTTTGACATATAAAAGCACACTTAGATAAGCATTAACAAAAAGAAAATAGACGTAACCAAATTAAATAGCTCCACCATTCAATTAAAAATGCATTAACATAATATGATTCATGGGAACATATGTAATAATTTATAGATTTGGATTAAGCAAATCTTGCCCTTTAATGAAGAAATGCAAAAGTCAAAATCCAAATTCCAAAAGTAACTTCAAGCTCAATCCATTAATTAGTCTATACATATATCATAGTTCTTTTAGAGATGATACCAATTTTATAAAATAATACATAACTTTTAGAGAATTAACAATGTTATCAAATAGAATAAGATAAGTATGAAGTATAAATATATACTATAAATAAGATGAAGTAAAAGGGAATACTTCGTTCTAAATAAGTAAATACAATTTTTTTCTTGAACTCTGGGAAGTACATTTTTTCACAAAATACATACATTTCCCGTGTGAAAATATGTGGTATGTTTACACTATATAGATGGGATTAGTCTCTGACCATGGAAGGAATATTTGATAGAAAAAATTACTCACACCATTCTTAAATATTATTGTATTTTAAAAAAAATTAATATAACTAAAAAATTATATATTTAATTTAAAGTGGTCTTCTCTAATATATCAACTTTAATTATTAGCTCATGTTACAGATAAAAAGGACAGATATTGCATTTAATTAGAGATATATATGAAAAAAGAAGTTAACAAAAAATATAAAACTGTTAGGTATTTAAGTGTGAGTCTAAGTCTTACATAGTATTAATATGAAAGTTAAACAATATATATAAGAAAGAAGATTCATAAACCTAATGTATTAAAGTTTTGGATTGAAGGTAATATTATTCCCTTATGTGACTTGATTCATTTTTTATTCTTATTTGTCTCCTCAAAGTTTCTCCTTTGAATTTTTCAACAAAAATATTTAAAATTTTCGAAAATAAAATTGAAAAGCTAAAACATTAAATATTTAAGGATAGAGGTATTACTCCCTTCCTTTTTTAAGTGTAGTATTTTAAAAAAAAATATTTATAGTTTGTAAAATTCAAATTAATTATTGTTTTAGCAATTATATCTTTATTCATAGAAACTTGTTTTCATTGAAATCAGAAAAAAAAACACTTCATATACTTTATTAAAAGCTCTTTGGTGGAGAAAGAAAGCATTACTACTTTATTAAAAATAATAGAGAAAATAAATTATTTTATGGAAAGAGAAATAATTGACACTTTAATATAAAGAAAAAGAAAGAAAATATATTATTTTGAATAATGTTTTCAATGTAAAAAAAATGTGAAAGATAAAGATACCATTAGAAAAAAATTTGTTAAAAATTATAAAAGTATTGATTTAATTATTTAAACGTTAAAAGTCACATAAAAAGAGTGAGGAAGTATTTAATCAAAAAAGTTGTATTAATTAACAATATAATATATAATTTTTTCTCTAAATATTTAACACAATAACACATTCTTTTTCTTACTTTTTAATTTTCCTTTTCCTAACAAAAAAAAAAGTGTTATTTTTTACATGCTATTTTTAAAATTTCAAGATAACATAAATTTTTGTCTAATTATATCTTAAGTTTAATTAATATCGAGAGTAAAAGTAGTTATGTTGAGAAAGAAAAAGTAGTTATGTTGAGAAAGAAAATGTAATAACCCATAAATTATTTTATGGAAAGAGAAATAATTGAAACTTTAATGTAAAGAAAAAGAAAGAAAATATATTATTCTGAGTAATATTTTCAATGTAAAAAAATGTGAAAACGATAAAGATACTATTAGAAAAAAATGTGTTAAAAATTATAAAAGTATTGATTTGTTTATTTAAACATTAAAAGTCATATAAAAAGAAGAGAGGGAGTATTTAATCAAAAGAGCTGTATTAATTAATAATATAATATATTTTTTCTCTAAATATTTAACATAATAATACATTCTTTTTCTTACTTTTTAATTTTCCTTTTCCTAACAAAAAAAAGTGTTATTTTTTACATGCTATTTTTAAAATTTCAAGATAACATAAATTTTTGTCTGATTATATCTTAAGTTTAATTAATACCGAGAGTAAAAACAGTTATGTTGAGAAAGAAAATATAATAACCTATAAATTATTTTATGAAAAGAGAAATAATTGACACTTTAACGTAAAGAAAAAGAAAAAAAATATATTATTCAGAGTAATATTTTCATTGTTAAAAAATTTTGAAAACGATAAAGATACTATTAGAAAAAAATTTGTTAAAAATTATAAAAGTATTGATTTGTTTATTTACACGTTAAAAGTCACATAAAAGAGAAGAGAGGAAGTATTTAATCAAAAGGGTTATATTAATTAATAATATAATATATTTTTTCTCTAAATATTTAACACAATAACACATTCTTTTTCTTACTTTTTAATTTTCCTTTTCCTAACAACAAAAGTGTTATTTTTTACATGCTATTTTTTAAAATTTTAAGATAACATAAATTTTTGTCTAATTATATCTTAAGTTTAATTAATATCGAGAGTAAAAATAGTTATGTTGAGAAAGAAAATGTAATAACCCATAAATTATTTTATGGAAACAGAAATAATTGACACTTTAATGTAAAGAAAAAGAAAGAAAATATATTATTCTGAGTAATATTTTCAATGTAAAAATAATGTGAAAACGATAAAAATACTATTAGAAAAAAATGTGTTAAAAATTATAAAAGTATTGATTTGTTTATTTAAACGTTAAAAGTCACATAAAAAGAAGAGAGAAAGTATTTAATCAAAAGAGCTGTATTAATTAACAATACAATATATTTTTTCTCTAAATATTTAACACAATAACACATTCTTTTTCTTACTTTTTAATTTTCCTTTTCCTAAAAAAAAGTGTTATTTTTTACATGCTATTTTTAAAATTTTAAGATAACAAAATTTTGTCTGATTCTATCTTAAGTTTAATTAATACCGAGAGTAAAAGTAGTTATGTTGAGAAAGAAAATGTAATAATCCATAAATTATTTTATGGAAAGAGACACTTTAATGTAAAGAAAAAGAAAGAAAATATGTTATTCTGAGTAATGATTTCAATGTAAAAAAGATGTGAAAACCATAAAGATACTATTAGAAAAAAAATTGTTAAAAATTATAAAAATATTGATTTGTTATTTAAACGATAAAAGTCACATAAAAAGAAAAGAAGAGAGGAAGTATTTAATCAAAAGAGCTGTATTAATTAACAATATAATATATTTTTTTCTCTAAATATTTAACACAATAACACATTATTTTTCTTACTTTTTAATTTTCCGTTTCTTAACAAAAAAAAGTATTATTTTTTACGTGCTTTTTTTAAAATTTTAAGATAACATAAATTTTTGTCTGATTATATCTTAAGTTTAATTAATACTAAGAGTAAAGTAGTTATGTTGAGAAAGAAAATGTAATAACCCATAAAAGCAAATTAAAATAAAAAAATTGAAAGAAATGTAATTAAATATTATTTAGTGAGAAAACCTCTAAATCACTAAAGTCAAAATCAATTAAAGAATAACATTGGAAAAGGAAATAAAATTGAGGTTTAGAATTTAGAATATAAAATTTAAGATTTAACTTATTTCTCATTTTTGTTTGTCTTATCAAAGTTTCTTTTTTGAATTTTTCTAACAAAAACATCTAGAATTCAAAAATAAAATTGAAAAACTAAAATATTAAATATTCAAGGGTAGAGGTATTACTCCATTTCATTTTTAAGTGTAGTATTTTAAAAAAAATATTTATAGTTTGTAAAATTCAAATTAATTATTGTTTTACCAATTATATCTTTATTTATAGAAACTTGTTTTTCATTGAAATCAGAAAAAAAAAACACACTTCATATACTTTATTAAAAGCTCTTTGGTGGAGAAAGAAAGCATTAATACTTTAATCTTCCTCTAAATCACTCAAATAATTATTTAATCTTCCTTTAAAGTCAAAAACAATTAAAGAGTAACATTGGAAAAAGAAATAAAATTGAGGTACCTAAAATAATATTCTAATAATAATTTTTTTATTAGAAATTAAAAGATATATAACTTTTATATTTTTAAAAATAGTTAAAATCGAAATAATGAATAAAATTATAACGAGTTTATAAAATTATAAATTGTATTTTACTTACTTTTTAATATATATATATCATACTTTTTTATCAGTAAAAAAAATAAGTAAAAAAATAAAAAATTGTTTAAAAGATATTATAAAAAAATAAAAGAAATTCACATTAGAAATGTCTTAATTTTGATTTTGATTTTATTTTTAATTATAATTGAAATTGTACAACAGCTAAAACTTTTAATTTGAATTTGAATTTTATTTTAAATTTTAATTACATTAATTTTAATTAAATAATATTAAAACAAATAACATATATAATCAGATAAAAATTTAATTACATTAATTTTTAATTAAAATTAAATTTAAACTGAATCATCCACATAAAAAAGTAAATAGTTAGCGCAGAAAATAAACACCACCATCACATAATTTTACGATTTTATCCATATTGTTCTTATCTTCTTATTCCATCTGACGTGTTAATTTCTTTTATATTTACTATTAGCTTAAAAGTTACCGTTATCAAATTATCAAAGTATAATTTGACTTTTACTTTCATTAATTAATTACACCTAAAGCAATAAATACCATAAATGTTCTTACACATATTTTTTGTTATCAAAGTATAATTTGACTTTTACTTTCATTAATTATTACACCTAAAGCAATAAGTACCATAAATGTTCTTACACATATTTTTTTACACATTAAATAGTGATTAATAAAAGTATTATTCTCTAGATGTAATCTTCTGGGCAAAGTTAGTGGGTTGGCGGTGGCTCATTGCATTCATTTGAATCCACAATCACAGGTGTGTGGTGGGCCCCACTTATTTCCTCTCTCAAACTTCCATTCCTATGCAGCAGACACCAAGGTTTCACGTTACCTTAAAAAGAGAAAGAGGATGAACAAATGCAAAACAATTCAAACAAAAATCAAAGCTACCAACAATATTGAATATATAATTATACATATATATATATTTATCGTGAAAATTCGAGAAAAAAACACTGAAAAAATTTTCAATTAGATTTATAAATTTTCTTTTTTATATATATTACTCAGTTTTTTTAATTCTATTTAATATTACTCAGTTTTTTTTGTCTATTTAATATGGAACTTACAAAAAAAATATCACCCTAACTTTCAATTTAAAACTTTAAATTAGATTTATGAATTTTTTCTTTTATATATATTACTCAGTTTTTTATTTCTATTTAATATAAAACTTAGACTAAGACTAAAATACTTAATATATATATATATATATATATATATATTCATTTATCAATTTAAGAATTAGCCAACCACGATTCAATGCCATGTGTGCATGACATGTAAACCCCCCACGTTGAGATTGTTGTATATATATACCACTTTTGGTGACTATCTTCTCATGCATCCACGGAACACCCGTGTGGCACTTTCCTTCAATCTTCCATCACCACTTTTTCCTCTTGGCCACAAAAGCTGAGAGAGAAAGGAGATCAGATTGAATCTCCAAATCTATTTCGTGTTGTGCACACATAGTTCTATCTCTACTGTGCAATTTCACATTGCCATTCAATGGAAAAGAAAGTTCTGGATTTCGTACTAGTCCCCAGTGGCCTCCTTTTGATGGTGGTGTATCATGTCTGGCTATTCTACCGAATCATGAAACACCCCACCAAGACAGTCATTGGTATCAATGCAATCAATCGCCGTTTCTGGGTCCAGGCCATGATGGAGGTATGTGCAGATGTTCTCTTCACAATGGGTGTTCAAAAGTTTCGATTTTTATTGTTGGGTTTTGGTCAATTTCAACCATTGTGTTTCTGGGTTCAAACCAATATAGCTTGCATGTGAATTTCCGAACGTCTTTTGTTAATGATTGTAAAAATCCAAAATTTTCCCTCAAAACATTGTTATACATTAAATTGCATGTTTATGTGTACTGATATTGATTTTGGATGATACTATGTGAAGGATGTGTCAAAGAATGGGGTTCTAGCAGTGCAATCACTGAGGAACAACATAATGGCATCGACCCTTTTGGCTTCCACAGCTATAATGCTGAGTTCCCTCATTGCTGTGTTGATGAGCAGTGGCCATGGGGGGAAAACCGTGGTGTTTGAGGTTTTTGGGGACGGGAGTGAGCTTGGTCTGTCCATAAAGTTCTTCTCCATATTGGTGTGCTTTTTGTTGGCATTTTTGCTGAATGTGCAGTCCATAAGGTACTATAGCCATGCAAGTATCCTTATCAACGTGCCCTTCAAGAAACTGTCCCCAAACCTTAGGCAACAAATGCTCACAGCTGAGTATGTTGCCACCACTGTGAACCGAGGCAGCTACTTCTGGTCCCTTGGCTTGCGTGCCTTCTACCTCTCATTTCCTCTCTTCATGTGGCTCTTTGGACCAATTCCAGTGTTCTTCACTTCCTTTGCTCTTGTTTTCATGCTCTACTTCTTGGATGTTACATTTGATTATGGATGTACTGGGGTTGCTGACACCGACAGTGATGAAGTTTTTGATATGAATCAACAGCATGTGGATGTTGAAATTGGAAGGGATAATTAGATGTTAGAGAGGGTTAATCTGATTGGGGTTGTAGGCAGGTACATGGTTAATTAAGCTTTGGTTGATTGTGTTGTAGGGTAGTAAGATATGTGTAAGAATGCAGCTTCTCCAAAATATTTGATGATATTCAAGTTCAACTCAAGTTGACTCGGATTGCATGTAAACTCCATTTGAGAACTCGTAGATTGTTAATTAAATAAAGCTTAAGAGATAAGTGTTTTATTGCAATGTGTAATTGGTACCAGAGAAGAAGAGATTTTGTTTCTTTTTCTTTCCTCTGTAAAAAAAAAATGCACAAATCACACTACTTTCCTTTGAGGTAGAGGATTTTGTTTTGTTTTTTTTTTACTTTCACTTTTACTTATATTTCTTTATTATTTTAAAAAGTCTGCATAGAAAATACCATATATATATATATTCATTTGAGTATTATAATTAATTTCCTTTATTTCGTTCTTAATTTGAAAATTTTAATTCTTCACTATATTTTTATTTAATGAAATATAATATTGAAATCAATAATAAAAATATCTACTATTATCTTTTATTAATTTTTATTAATTATACTTAAATTGAAAAACACCTTTGCAATAATAAAAGAAATTCACTTTAAAGACATTCCTATAATGCCCTAACGAACAATAATCCATTTTGTATTCTTCGTACTTGAACAATTATGTAACTTAATTTCTTCCTGTGATCATTGTTGTTAGCTTTTTCACACGTAAAGTATATTCATGTTAGAAATTCAAGTGAGTATAAATGAGTGAGATAAACAATTCGTAAATAAAAAGAGCTACAAATTTATTATTTTAAGATTTTAAATTATAAAGGTAATATTTGACCTCTGTTTTTTAGTTCATTGTTCATGGTTTATCAGAATCCATCTAGAATGCTAAACTTAGGCAAAATTCATAGTCCAATTTGTACCACTCTAGTTTTTCATACCAGTAATTCAAGGAACATATAAGAATAAAAAGGAGAGAAAAGTAAGACACTAAAGCATTTACTTATTTTAATGAATGTATATGATATGCCACTACCTATTGTTGGGGAGTTGCTGCTTGTTACTGCTGCAGGAGATGTTGTATAATTTAGAATAATCAACAAATGTTTCAGTTTGAGAATTAAAACTAATGTCTATTGCCTCAAGTAAATTACTCAAATTCATGGTCTCTTGGTAACAGCTTGAAAACTTAATTGAATCTGTGCAAGTAAACATTAGTGGTGCATGATGCAGAACAAATAAACAATGCCACAAAGTACAAGGACTAGAACAAAAGTAAATTCCATTAGTGGCGTGTGATGTAAAGCTGGAATACCTCGTCATGTGCAATATTTTTTAAGGAAGCCAAGTCAAAACACAATGCAAATTCAAAACATAATGTTGATTCCACTAACTAATTGGCTTGTGGAAAAAGTATTGTCTTGGTTGACTCTGTTACAAACTAAAACACAACTCAATCAAAAGAGTCTTGAGCTTTGTGGAAACAAAAAACTTGACTACAATCTTACCCAAATGAAACATAACAGTAAAATTGGAAGCTTCTAACCAAAAAATCTTAATTAATATTAAGCAACACATGCCATTAGCAGTTGCATGAACACAAACCTAGTGTGTCAAACTCTCCTTACTTATTGTATTCCTTTTCAACTACCCATTAGTGCTTGATGAATGAAGTTCCACCAACTTGGTGGAAGTTTTGTATTCAACATGTTTTGCATTTTTTAATTCGATCAACTTTATTTTATGAAGTTCAGTAGGTAATTGTTCTCCAACTTGGCCATTTTCTTAACAAAATATTTTTAAACCTGGGATCCAGTAAGTGTACTGTATCCCATGCCTAGTTACAACTTGCAATAGCAACAAAATTAATCTGTTTATTCCTGACAGTACCACAAAAAGAAAATTATAACTACATCAGTATATGGGGCAAATAAACTGCAATAATTACATGTGTGTTTGAAAATGCATTTGAGAAGGTAAAACCAAGTCTATTTCTTAAAAAAACATAGAAACTTCACTAGGTTGCTTATGAAAAAACATGCATTTCATAAATTTTGATGCAGAACCAAACACCTACACAAAATTGTGTTGGAAAGAAGAAAACTAGTGTGTTTTTACCCACTCAATCTTTCAAAACCATAAGGGTGGGGCTAGTGGTTGGGGAATCAAGATAGTTTGTATAGGATCCTATATTCTAACTTGGTTATCGCCAATATAACAAATTAAAAGTTTCTACAGTCAAACCATGCTCCCTTTTCATTAGTTGATTTTGTAGGGGGGGCGTGGAAGGTGTTTTTTTAGTTAAAGGAATCCACGCGCATAATTGGAATCCGTTAGTATCTTCTTCAAGAGAGAGCAGAGACATTCCACCTCCATCAGTGTCAAAAAGGCCTAAAATAGACAATACAAACAAATGGGTTCATTTCTATAGATAATACAATCAGCAGCACCAAAAATAAAGGGCACCCAACAAATTCTCATAGGACGGCTCTTTTCTATATAAAGTGAAAAGAAGCAAAGGGTAGAATACCTAAAACCTTTTTGTTTTCTATGAATACCTGTCACTGTTCTTTCCACTAAGCAAGCACCATGAGATGTCCACAACTTTCTTTAACTGAATTGCTTGTTTTCTTCTTTTTTGCACATTCTGACAAGGAGACAAAACCATAACAGGGTAATGCTTCTTGATTTGAATTTGCTAACAGTTTAAAGTTGCTTAAATTACATATCAGTCTACAGAATTTTGTATGCATCACCAAGAAAAATGTACCTTGCATTATTAGCACGCCAACTATTTGTAATGCTGATGACATTGCAAAACTGTATTTATTGACACATCTGGCTAAATCTAGGAACTGAAGTTTCTGATATTGAAAGTACCCCCCACCTTTGTTTCAACTCACTTCACATCATGTTGTAGCTGTTTCAATGCAGATTCTTCCTTTTCAAGGGCATACAAATAAGTTAAACATATATTTTGGATTTCAAGAGGGTAATGGGTGTTAGAGATGAAATATAAAAATAATAAAGCCGTTTGGGTGTCTTCACCTATCAGATTAATCTTTTGAGGATAGTTGGTTCATGACATGTCGAAGCCTATGACCAAATAGTCCAGTGTTCTGTCATTACATGTATATTCTTCTAATAAGATAAAAGTTAAAATTTAGTACAAGATAGGTGCACTTGCACACAGGGTTCTCATGTGAGGAACCATATCAGAGATGCAATAGAAAACCATTCATGTCTCTTCGGTTAATAACAAAAGCATTTGGGATTGTTGGTTGATCACAGAAAAGGGTGGCTGTATAGATCCAATTTGTGAACCGATACTTAAGTCTGAGAACCTTATAGATAACGAATTAAATCAGCAGAATTATAATCAGTTTACAGGCTCGGTCTTTTAAACCTGTGGACTTGATATTGCAGCATTTTAGATGAAATTATTACACAAGTAACCAATTAAAAAAAGGGAATTTTGTTCAATTTGGTAGATTTTAGTTTCATTTGATAGATTTTAATATAGTAGATATTAGTTTGGTAATTTGGTGGATATTAGTTTGATAGATTTTATCTTAACAAAGGAAAGAAAAAATAAATAAATTTCTTTTAAATTGATCTATTTTTCAGTTTTTTGGATTTTTACTGGGTCTGTGGACTAGTCTGTTTATCAATGGGCTTTTGTGGATCCAATATAGAAAAAATAAAGACCATTTATTTCACAGATCAGACTTATCTGGTTCATTTAAAACATGGGTTGGGCAGACCAGCTCTTAAACGGGAAGATTGGTCTCCTTACCCACCTCTAATCAAGGGATGGAGTAAGGCCCATCTATACATAGTTGCACAATAAAATGCACTGACTTCTAAAATAAAAAATTATAAAAAAATCAACTTTTAATTCTCGAAACTTGATGCTTCATAATTTCTATTAATATATGGACCTTCGTGTGGTGCAGGGTTATTATTATACTGTGCAGTTAGAAAAAAGGCACACCATATGATCCTAAGCACAAAGAAAACACTTACTCATTTATGACCATGGCCATGGTTTCCCTCCTACTTCTATGATCTTTGAACTTCAGTTAGTTTCAGCTTCAACTTCATGATTCCAACTTGAACTACAATTTCTCCTTTGGATGAATCCACTTCTAAAACCGTCACTTTTTTCCCAAGGGAAGAGATATGAACAATATCACCAACCTTGGGAGGCTTAGACTTATCTGCAACATCAATAAGGTGAATGACATTTGCATCAATATTCTTATGATGTTAATCCGGAGTATAAGACTAGACAGCATAACTTTAGCGTGTGCTATCACTAGGTAAAAATAAACTAGAGCAGTACACTTAATTCAGATGCAAGAAATTAAACATATTATCTTATTGCAGTTTGGTTTCCTTGTATATCCCTCATGTTTCATTATCTTTCCACATACCTGAATCTGATGATGATTGACTAAAAACTTTTACAGCAGATGTACTTCTATCAGCAACAGTAGGTTTTTTGTTATTTTCTGCAGTTTGGCTTTTGTTGGTTGCTGATAAATGAGAGCTGCTAATAGTTTTAATGTTCTGTGAAGGTTGCTTAGCTGATATATCCAATTCCCTCACTTTCTTGTGAAGGATGGATCTCGCCATTGCTGCAGCCTCGGATACATCTCTCATCTTCTTAAATCGTATATCAGTACTATGTTTCATAAGCTTCCTTCTGGTGTTCAATAGACTGTTGTAAAGTCCTTTGGAATGCCTATAATTACAAACAAAAGAAGCCAATTAAAAATTTATAGATGCTCCAAGTCCAAGGTAAGATGGATCTTGTTAATAATTATCTGGAGCAAGGTATGGTCGATGTTGCTAATAATTATCTTGAAGAATTAATTATTACAAGCCAAGACAAAGGAGAACTGCAGTACACTGTGGCATGAAACAGTAAAGAAAATTAGGTCAATTTTAAATAGTCTGTGCACAACTAGTCATAATAAAACAAGTAATGGGAGGATGATATATGAACATTCCTTTCGCTCATCTTCCTAATTCTTGCAATCTGATTAGACCGTACTAAAGAATCTGAATAAGTTTACTAGGATTATATTTCCATAATAAACAAATTTCATTGAATGGATTATCTATGAGCAATACTAATATGTAGCACAGATTCTTGCATTTATTACTAATTACTAACAATTACTTTGTTACTAAATATATGATTGGTTCAACGCCCTGATAAATGAATCCTCCATCGTTAATCAAGGTTTCCATCCCTCACACAGAAGAGAACACATGATAACAAAATTACAGGTGGTCAGTCTAACAAATTCTCTCCAATTATTATGTTACAATTATTGAGAATTCTGATAACTAACGAAAAAAAAAAAATACTAACCATTGAGAACTAAAAGCAAGATGCGAATATGATTACATCATCCATTTTTCCTTGAATGCATTAACAAGTGAATGAGCTTAATCCATTGTTAGATAAGAATAAGTGTCTATGTTATAATCAGGCAATGACCTCTCTTTAAATTGTGCATGAAATGCAAATACGGGGATAAAGCATGCAATGAGTTTAATTTTCTTTTCAAGCAAAGAGTCTCACATCAGATAATTACGCGCTTCATCCGTCAGCTCTCTGTAATTTTGTTTTAACCTTTCCATATCAGTTATAACCTACATGAAAAATAAACTATGTTGAAACAACGAAAATATTTGTAGTACATTAAAAGAATTAGATTTGATAATGTGGTAAATATACGGAGGCAGTGAGCCCCGTATGTATACTACCACAAATGTAATACATGTCAATTTATTTATTTCAAAAAATACCATTTTAGTATCAAGTTTAAGGCAAAAAAAATGGTCTATTGATTACTTTAAATTTAAAACAATAATATAAATAAGCATCATGTTCTTGGAATATCATACACAACCATTAACAAATAATAAATATAATTAAGATATATTTCAAAGTACACATACCTCATCTATCTCTGCACTAGCAGAACCATATAACTTACGAGCAGTTTCTACAACAACAGATGGTAGTCCCAACCTCTCAGCGATATTTATTGCATTTGAGCGTCCTACAATGGAAATCTCTTTTGGAGTTATACAGGGTCCATGAAATATGCAATTTAGAACATAAAATTTAATACATTACTTCTTCCGTAATATACTGCAAACATAGCTAAAGAAATGGTTAAACAGAAACTGGTCCATCAGCTGGTTTGGTCCAGCCTTTCAAATCATTAGCAAACTGATCATTGAACTGCAGTAGTACGAGCAAACAATCCTGAATATTACAAAGTGGTCATCATTTGATTGACAAGCAATCAAAACTTTAGTTTAGAAACCATCAGTTGAATGTCTGAAACAGATGTAAGTCATTCTGAACTGTAAGAACCACTTATTTTAATTGATGACCACTTTATTTCATCCTGTTAGAATCTTGTAAATACAGTAAAGGTGGATATTAGGATTAATTAGATTGATTCTACGTTAGGGTCAAGATATTGTTACTTCTATAGATGATTTTTCCCATTGTATCTGGTTATATTTAATGAAAGATTGTTTAGAATTATTTTCTACTTATCAATCCTTTTTTAATAAAATTAACTATTAATTAGGTGTCCCTATTCACACTTTACAAAGTGATAAAGTACATGAGTATCCCTCTACTAAGACCTTTATAGCAATTCATGGTGTGTTGCATTAAGCATCATGTCCTTATAACCCCCCAACAAAGTAAGGTTGTTGAACCCAAAAGCAACTCTCATGTTCTACGTTAGTTTTGGGGTGATGCAATGCTTATTGCATGTTGTTAAACTCTAGGAAGGAGAGAAACATTAAGTTGAATCTGTATATTTTTGGAATGGAACAAGTGCTTTGTTGATATTGAAAAAAAGAATCAATACAATAAATAAAGAAGATTTGATATCCTTTAATAACAAATAAGGGATAAATAAAAACATTGCTTATAACACATAATAATCTAAGTATTCCTGATTATTCAGGACCGACTTTTTATTTTCATAACTATAACACTTCCATTCAAATTGGAGCATATAGGTCATATGTACCTAGCTTGCTGCAAATATAATTGATCAATAGTCCTTTTTGAGAGTTACTTGTTGTGGGTGACATCAAGTGTCCCGTGACAAAGGCTAGCTGTGTTAAGTCATAATCGAATCATTGTGCTAAGGCTACTATGCTTTTAAGTAGAAAGAGTTGCGCCTTGATTAATGACTATAACTTTTGGTCTAGTGGTAAACCCTCGATCCAACAATTGGTATTAGAGCCAAGGTTAGGAATTCGATTCCTAGTGGGGCAATTGTTCAGGGGGAAATTGTTGCATGTTGCATAATTGACCTGTGGTGTAGGCCAGGTGGGTCGAGTCACATTTGAAGAGTTTGATTCTTAGTGAAACAATTGCTGAGGGATAGATCGTTGCGGGTTGCATCAATTGTCCCATGGTAGAGGTCAGGTGTGCCAAGTCACGATCGAATCGTAACGCTTGAGCTACTACGCTCTTAAGTAGACAGAGTCGTTCATTGACTATAGTTTTTGACCCAATGATAAGTCCTTGATCCAACATTGGAGAATATGTTGGTCAATTGTTCATTAGAGTTGAGGAATATAGTGTTGATGTCTCTAGACTCTAGTGTTTCTCATATGAAATGACAATCCTCCTCAATATGTTTTATCCTCTCATGAAAAACAGGATTAGAGAGTATGTGTAATGTTGCCTAGTTGTCACGTACAAGATACATTTGGGAGCTTTCTTCAAATTTAAGCTCTTTGTGCAATTGTTTTAGCCATATGACCTCACAAGTGACTAATGCCATTGTCTTGTACTTTACTTCTGCACTTGACCTTGCTACCACATTTTATTTCTTACTTTTACACGATATTAAATTACCTCCAACAAGAATATAATACCTTGAAGTGGAGCGTCTATCGCTTCGTGACCTTGCTCAATCAGTATCAAAATACCCAACAATTTGAATATTTTCCTAATCTTTATAAATGAGGCCTTTTCCACGAGCCTTTTTAATATGACTACATCACAACGGTCTTAGTTAGGAGAGTTTAAATTTCTTACTACGCTCATTATAAAGGCAGTGTCAGGATGGGACACAATGAGGTAATTTATCTTACCAACTAATCTTCTGCATTTCCTAGAACTAAAATAAGGTTCTCTTTAGTCAATTACAAGTTTGACATTTGGATCGGTGTGTCCACATGCTTAACATTATCTTTCCCGTCTCTTCTAGAATGCCAAGAGCATATTTTTCTTTAAAATATGACCAAACCATCCTTGGATTGTGCCACTTCTATGCCAAGAAATATCCCACATGTCTAAGACCTTTTGTCTAAAATGCTTGACCAAGATATTCTATAAGTGGTACAATATCCTCCTTATCATTGTGATAACAATGTCGTCTAAATATACAATGAGATAGATATATCATTGGGAAGAATGACAATAAAAAAAAGAAAAGAGAATGATTAACATCACTTCATATCATTCCAAACTGCAGCATGAGAGTCCAAAACATCCAATCCATGCACGGGGTGATTACTTGAGGCCATATAGGAACCTATGTAGGTGACATACCATACTAGATGACTCCATTGAGCAACAAATATAGGAGGTTGATCCATGTAGACTTCTTCATCAAGGTCACCATGTAGAAATGCATTTTTTATGTTAAGCTGAAACAGAGTCAAGTGGTGTATAGCTGCAATGGAAAAACTTGAATATATATCATTTTGGAAATAGGAGAGAAAGTTTTCAAATTATCTTGGCCATAGGTTTGCGTTTATCCCTTGGTAACTAGCCGAGCTTTATAGTGATCAGTAGGTGTTGTTCTAAAAGTATACAAGCATTGACACCCAAGTGTGAAAAAGCACGTTTGGTATTTCATCCAATCGACATACCATATTTTGATGTAGACAATGCATATTCCTCCATTTATATGCAAAACACGTAGGCTTACATCAAATTGAATTTTGGTTTTATTAAAAAGGCTTTTAAGTATAGAAAACATTTCTTTGTTAACCAAATCCAAGCACATGTAGAATAGTCATCAATAAAGGTAATAAAAATATTTAAAACCAAAATAGGTAATAGTACAAGGACTTCAAATATCAGAATGAACAAGACAACTTGTTTATTAAAAATGTCAAGAAGGGATTGACCTATATGTTTTTCTAATTAACATGACTCACAATTAAAAGTACACAAATGTTTTAAACTTGGCACCATCTTGTGCAAATTTGTCAACATGAGATGTCATAAGTGTACATGAATCATTATTAGAGAGACTATTGATGCACATATTGATGGTGATAGAGAGAAATAATAAAGTTCACATGATTCATTTGATGCCAATCATTCCACTTGATAGCCAATCTTATAAGGTAACCTTATTTTTAGTAAAAGGGAGGATAATCTCATGGGATTGGGTCAATCGGGTAACATACGATGAATTAAAAGCCAATTAGGGACATAAAGAGTAGAGTCAACAGTAAGGGATGAGAGAGGTTGGGCAGTACAAATGCTACAAGCTGTGTGTGTGAACCGTTTACTGCAGTTATAAAAGGCAAATTACAGCAATAAAGGAGAAAAAAAAACTATTACCAGATGTGATCAATTGCATTAAGTCAATAACCCAATTACTCAGGGAAGGAGATTGAGAGAAATAAGCAGATGAATTATCGGTGTGTGCCACATAAACAATGTAACTAATGGATTGGCGTGTCACACTATCTAATAAAGTCTTCAAATGTTGTTGGAGATATGTCAGCTAGTAGTGTAGGAGCAATAGGTCACTCAGCAGTAGATGTCTGGGTAATAGTGTGTGAACAAGGGGGTTTCCCATGGAGCTTCTAACACCTATCAATTGTATGTCCAATGCAATGGCAATGTTGGCATTTTAGACGATTTTTAGAATTCCTTGAGATTCTAGAATTATTACTTTGTGATGCAAAGACAGTGTTTCCCCCTGTAGACAAAGTATGCGTCTCCGTGTTTACATTTTTTGAGAAATACGAAGGAATGCAGATGATGTGGAAGTCATATTAGGGTTTATTGGTAAAATCAAAATTTGAATACAAGTATCAACATACTCTTTTAGCAAGATATACAAGCCCAAAGTCATAAAGAACGAATTGCAATTCTCAAGTTCCTTCTCCACATTTGTAGGTGGAGGGAGCTCATTAAAATCATGTAAGACAGCATGAAGCCATCCAAGATAACTAGAGTTAGAACCCTCAAAACATTGTGGAGTAAGAAATGTTAAGAGACACATTGTGCAGACACTATGGGTTATTGATACGAAAAGCTTCACTCCAAACTGATGCACACATCTCATGGGGACGAAAAATTGGTTTGAGTGAGGTGTGAATAGTGGATTTAATAACACTACAGAGTTGAGCATCAATCTTTATCCATTGTTCTCAGTTTCCTGTAAGAATGAATTTAGTAGCGACAGTAAGATGGGATTTGTAGTTCAACCCACTTAACCATTAACCAAAACCCACTTAGTTAGACCTTTCCATCTTCTCAATACAAACAACATTGTTAGAAAAGACGGGATAATCTATTCTGGAGGTTGATGTGATGTTGGGAGACATTTTTCTTTTTAGAAAGATAGAAGAAAAACCTAATAGAGAGAAAAGTAGATCAAACCACCAAATGAACTCTAAAGGAGCTATCAACACATGGGTAAGAGAACACGGCAAGCAACCTGAACGAAGGTTGGTTTGAGAAAAAGGAGTTGGTTGAAAAGCTCGCTGGAGGTGGCATCAAAATATCAAACATGAACTTGGGAGAAACATTCGCACAAAAAAAGTATCTTTCAAAGATCGTGATGAAATTTACTAATCAAATTTACTTACATTTATTTCACAATTCAGATCTAACATAACTTGACTACTTATGAATACATGTTATTACATTATTAAAAGAATATACTTAACTATTATTGACTTTGAGGGCAAACTTACAGTTCATGGGCTCGAGTGAAATGAAACAACCTCTTCACTTGATGGGGTAGGACTACGTGTATCTACCCTCCCTAGAGCCCACTAAGTGATAACATCATCCAATTGGTTGCCCTTTTAATTATCATTAGTTTGATAGTGACTTGTTTACAGTCCAATTAGGAACTGGTGTGTTCATGATTACTGTAACCAGTTTGGTTTTGATAACATTGCTAAAGAATCCCTCACCTCATTCATATTCCTTCTTCAGATTGTGAAACGACCAGGTAGTTATGATTTATAGACTCAATGATCTATACTTTTGTTAGGGTGAGAAGAAATTATAGATAACAACTATTACCCACTAATTATCACTACAGTTTGTAAGAAAATATTAATAAAAAAAAATTCATTAGAAAACAAATTATACTTTCTTATGGCAAGCAATGCACAGACAAATTATTTTATTTCAGTCAAGAGGACTGTAATTTGCAATGGAAAAATGTAAATGTATAATTCCATTTGAAAATGATATCCCTAGCCATTGAAACCTTATAAAGGAGTTTCCTTTTAGGCTTATCCTTTCATAGGGAACCATCTTTTTGGGATAGTAATATTCGAAGATTTATCTCTAGCTTTTAGATGCTTCGGACAAACACAAATACACACAAAGGAAGGAGATGAATCCAAACATAAAAAACAGGGTATTAGAAAACAAGTGAAAGGCATAAACAAATTTGTATTCATTTCTATTATTCACGAGTCAAAGAGTGCTTACCTGGTACACCCCAAAGAATCTTGTATGTTGGTTTCAAATTCACTTCATCAAACTCCATACATGCATTTTCAAAGGCTTCATCACTGCTCATGAATAAAACTCAAACGTCAAAGCAAAACTAGAGGCCAAGGTTTTGTACTTTTCATGAGAATACAAGTAAAAGGTTCATATATTTTAAATGCGTTGAAGAAACAATGCATAGAAAACATACACATCCGAACAATGGATCTAATTTAAATCTGATCCATTTGTACAAAAGTTTAGAATTATCAATGAATTATTGTTGTAAATAGTAGATTATTAGAATAAAAAAATATTCTTAATATCTCCCCAATAATTAAGAAAAAATATCTTTAGAACCTTCTTATTACTTTCAGTATAGTTTTATTTCTTTTTTAAAGGTTTTCATTATTACAAATAGAAATGGTGAGAATGTAATTATTATGTTGGTTATCAATAAAATAATTCTTTATCGAGAGCCTGTTAACAACTGTCATCGTCATTGTTTACCATCATTGTTAGGTATGCCTCACTCACTGTCGCCACTTACAATTGTCAGGACTTCTTGAAGACCAAGGGTTGGTGACGTCTCATTTGACCCTAATTTGGTTCTTTTGCCAAACAATTTGTTTTGTGAGGAATTAGAGCGACAAGGGTTGAACCTTTATTATCTCTTTGTAATGACTACCTGTATTTTAGAGTTTTCAATTCACCATGATGAGTTGTAGCCATAGTCAACAAACAGCTGTCATGAGCAAAAGATTCCAACAATGACATTCCTAATGCTGCTCCTTCAAGAGGGTTTGTTCCTGCACCCACCTAATAATTGCAAACAAAGTACTATCCATCACGCACATATATGACATTAAAAATTCGAACTGTTAAACTCAGAAAATACATGCCTCATCAAGTAGCACTAGTGATTGGCTCGTTGCCTGTAATTTAATATGCTGCAAGAAAAAATTAGAAGGTGAAATATGATTTTCATTTATATTTTAAAAATAATAAAGGAAAATTATGTCACTCAATTTCATCATCGCTCTGTTATCATGCATCGTGGTATAACAGAAATTGAATAACAGAACGTAAGGTTTTCAGCATTTAAGTTCTACGCAATTAAAACATTATTCCTTACACTTATCTGCTTTAAGTGGCCAGAGAACGTAGACAAAGATTGTGATAAGGACTGCTCATCACCAATGTCAGCAAAAACAGAATCAAACCAAGGAATTTTTGCAGATTCTGAAGCAAGAACATAGAGACCTGCAACATTGCAGATTCAGAATAAAATTCAAATATTTGAACAGAACAAGCACAAAACTTATTTATTCAAATATATGGTTTCACTAATTAATCCTACATAGCTTATTCATGAATACAAATGGTATACTGATAAAAACACCAACACTTGAGGAACCCACCCTCAAAAGCTAGCTATTAAAAAGGGAAAACCAACCATTTAAATATTTTATTGAACATTCTATATTACTCAGCATGAGACTTAGACACCATATAATACCCAACTTCCTATTAGAGCATTTCCTCTTAGAGGTGACTTTTCACTCAACTTCACGTTAGTCATAACTTTCCACTGATCAGAAGTTCAGAACCCTCCATAGGTAGCCTTTTACGAGACATTGACAACTAAGTCTGATAGAAATCGAAAGATAACCATTTTCTATTTCTCTTCTCTCTCTCTTAGGAGCTAAAATAGTGATTCTCCTATAATTTAGGGGTTGATTTCTAATACTCCTCCTCAAGCTAATAAATATTAGTCATTCCCATGCTTCCAACATTAGACTCAACTACATCTCAACAAGGCCTTTGAGAGCATGTGTTTCCTAGTAAAATGGTAAGTTGCGCCTGGTCATGAGTTCATATCCAGAATACTCCTAAAAAACCAAGTGGGTGTATATTAGAAAATGAGTACGGAGTTTGCTAGCATACACTTATTTTTCTTTTAGAAGGAATAGGTTAGCTAGCTATAACTACAAATTTCTTAAAATACACCCAATGCGTAACTTGATAACTTATTCCTTCTAAAAATAAGTGGTTTGTAAGTTAGCATGACGTATATTTCATGGTTGAGGGGACAGTGAATTAATTGAAATTAGATTACAAATCAAATAATTCACCCCCTCTCCAAATTATTTTGTCCAGGTTTGAGGAAGATGTCAGAGGATAATTCATGTCCAATAAAAAGAAAACCAATCCATGCAAGAAACCAATGGTTAAATACCAAGAGGCTCTCAATAATTTAAATTAAATGAATTTCTACTTGACAAAATACAACAATGCTTTTGATAGAATGCTTGACACGGGACATAGTGTTGGAAAAGATGATGATGTTTCCTTAATGGGCCATTAGCTGATATGGATTATGTGCTTAGGAGAAAGAGAGAAGAATGAAAAGAATTGAAGAATTGCTGATGTGGCAGTTAGTTAGGAATGATTATGGGGAAAAGGCGAAGTAGTGTGATGATTATTATGTATCTTTTTAGTTAGAATCCATAGGGATTGGCAGAGGATTATTCCTTCTCTCACGAACATAATTCCCGTTAGCTCTTGTACGAGAGCATAGGCTCTTATTTGTATTTAATAGAACTATTCTTCTCTTCTTTTATCATTCCTTCTACTATCCTATATTAGTTTTATTAATACAACAGTTTTATTGATGAGCATGTATTATGCTAAACATTCCGAAATAGGGGGTCAGGGGGGCAATGAACACACCTGATTTTGCCATCATAGCAGCCAATCCTACAGTCTTCAAACATATGGTTTTACCACCAGTATTAGGGCCAGTTATAACTATAACACGAGTTTTCTTAGATATCAAAAAATCAACTGGTACTGGCAGGGCATTGTCCAGGGCGGCATCCTGACTACCAGAAGTACTTTATCATGAGTGATCACCAAATGCATGATAAGCATAGAAAAGAAAAACATCAAAGGTTTCAAACAGCATATCAAATGTCCAGAAAAATAAAATAAAATATGATATAAATCAGTCAGTGGAAGAACCCTAATGCAACTTCCTAAATTCCCAAGCTATATTTCTCCTCTTTATGATATATTCCCTTTGTCCAAATTTTTCCTGATATTTTCTCATGGGAAGAAAATAAGAGGTTAAAGGAAGTAATTGATCAATATAAGCAACAATCAGAAAACCATGTTCTTTAAGCTTCCCTAGATTGAAAAGGGCACAGTATTACAGACAATCAACATGAAAGCCTTTTCATCAATGATTTCCAACCTAGGAATAGAAACCACTCTCCAATCCCCCAATAAATTGAATAAAAAGGGGATGCAAATTAATATGAAGAAAACAGTAGTTTTCTGTTTTTCAAAATACATCTGTTTAAATGCATCCCCCAAGAAAGTTCTTAAGAAATACAGTTTTCATGTATCACATGTTTAAATGTGTTTAGTGCCCATGGGTATTAGTGTGTAGGAGTTGCATCACTTATAAGTAGTCTTCACTAAGTCTATCAAGAGTCTATAAATTAGTATGTAGCGTTTATTCCTCTCATCCTCCACCTGCACCTCCGCCCACCCCCCCTCTTCTTTAAATTCAACAAGTGGCATCTGTGACTTAACTGAAGTAGCAAGATTGACATCCTTTTTGGTCTTCCGCAGATTCTCCCTATGCCTATGGAGCAAAAGAGGATGATAAGCTTTTAGAAGATACAACTTCCATCCCCTTTTGTTAGGCAATGGTCCATAGGAATTTTCATGCCTTTGTAAGGAGGCTTCTGTAGTAGAAGATTCACTCCTATCTGGCAAAAATATATGAGGACTCGACCCTCCAAATGAAAGTCCATAAGTAGCACGAGCATTAATCTGCATAATAGGAACCACATTACTGACTATCTTTTTGCACAGTAAAAAGATTATCACGTTGCCAAATATAAAATGTTGATCGAGGTCACCTACCAAAGCAAGTACTTTAATGTGTAAGCAACTAAGTGGGTAGCATGGGGGCACTAAATCCCAAGTTTACAGTTACACTAACACTATTATTGTGGTTTATATTTTATATGGTGTCAAAAGATAATTTTAAGAGCAATCATAAGTATAGTCAATTCCATTGGACCTCTTTCGATGCTAGATGCAATAAAAAGTGACCAGAGACCAAACACAATTTTTGTTCAAAAGCAACATATGTATGTATTTACCTTGGCAAATAATATACTTGCTGAATTAATAGCTTATCAACTTAAGTGATCTTGCTAGGAACCATGAATTGAAATAAGAAAGAAAAAAGAAAGGTTTTTTTATTGAATAAGGTGAGAAGAACAATGAATAGGAGAGAAACTCTCCTCCAGGGCTCCGCCTTCACAGAGAGCCAATGCTCAATTTACAATAACAACAAATCTCAAATCTTTCCCATCCTTCTTTCCCCATTTACATCAAACTAATCCCTATAACTAACTTGATAATATTCCAATTATCTTAACTAACTCCCCTTTCTCCCTATATCCTAATAATACCAACTCTCCTTAAACTCAACCTTGTCCTCAACATAGAAATAATCCAATTGGTAACAAATATATTTCATGTAGTTGTTTCTCCAAAATATACTTTCCCAATACCCCACCTTCATCCTAATAGCATTGTAATCAATCATTGATTTCCCCTTGCTTCCATTATGTGTTGGGTCAAATGTTCTCTTCACTGGAATCAATGTGGTTTGACCTTGACTTCGGTTGAGTGGGTGTTGTACAAGGCCCATCATTGGAGTTCCAACCTAGATCAATTCGATCCCTTCCAACTTGAGACATTAGGTGGATTTTGATTTGAGACTTTTAACAATGAGCTCAGCATTCCTCCAACAAAAATGTCAACCTCAATTGATTTTTTGTGTGGTTGTTCCAAGGATGATGGGCTGACCTGCTCTTCCTCCAAGAGAACAAGCTACTTCTGTAGCTTCAATGATTTTCATGATCTCTCTAACTTGACCTCACTTAAAATTTAATTGCACTGTTCTTTTTCTACTTCTTGATGTAACTTAGACAAGGTCCTCTTTTGTTTCTCCCCTCGAGAAAGTACCAAAACTGGACAACTGAACCTTTCCTATCCAAGAATGAACTTTGGTATTATCCCAGCACTGTGACACACTCCATTGCATGGTTGTTTGGACATGCTTGGTTGAATGGGATTGATCACCCCTTCAATATTTTGCTTATTTCTATTCTTGCCCTTTAACATGATGTCTTGTTTTTGCATCCACCTCTTTAGCCACATCCTGATGTCTTTCATTCCCTCAACCTTCCTTATATAAGAGGAATGTGTTTCCACCTGTCGAGTTATGAAAAGATATCATTGAGTTACAAGGAGATATTATATCAATATTTTTAATTATTTCATTAAGATACTATAGGATACTGAAAAAGACATTGTAGTCATTATTCTACAGGTGTATAGCTCTATAAACCCTATTGACTGGTTTACAATTGAATTGGTAGATTCAGATCCTTTTTCCTAGATATCTAAACTCTTTTTAAGTTGGTATCAAAGCTCCCAATCTTAAGGGATTTGTTTCCGCATCTTATTCGTCACCAACTTGGTTGCGATTCCTTTTTCTAGGGTAGCCTAAAGTGCATCCATTATGACCAACGACCAAATAAAGAGGTTTGCCACCTTCATATTAGACAATTGCCAGAGTCCTGCATTGGAGGAGACTTAAGTGCAACATATCATGACTCTTTATTCTCCTTACTCGTCATCCTATGTTTCTCTCTTTGTAACCACATTACTATTGCCTGGACGTGGCAATACTTCTCTTTTGTCATCTCTCAACATTTGAAGATGTTCTTTCTGTTCTGAAACTTACTAATGACCTTATTTTTGTTCACAAACTTACTCGCTATCTAAAATTTTTTTGTAACCTTTCCTTTTGTTAGGAAAGGAAATAATGAGTGGAAGGTGTATCATAGAAGGACAGTTAAAAATAAGTAGTTATGTTGTTAGTTGCTTAAGGGAGAGACTCTCTGAGAAAGTTTATATTAGTTCACCCATGATTGAGTGTGGGGGTAAGGAAAGTCTTTGGTTGTTGTAAACAGGGAATATCCTGTGTGAAAGGAAGTGTTTTCCTTTGTAAACCTGGATCTGAAATTTTTATGAGAAGTAATACAGTTTTGAGGGATTGCCCCTACTTTTTCTATTTGGATTTTTACCTTCTTTGTGAAGGATCCTAACACCTTCTCATTTTGTTTTTCAGGATCTTGCCACAAGGAGGACAATTGAAACTATTAAGGAATAGGGAGGGTTATATTACCTTAAAAGCTTGGGAAGCAAGGGCAATATCAGTAAAGAAATTACTACTTCCTATCTTTCAATCTTGCTCCACTTTTGAGTCCTCTCAAATTTGGTTCCTAGGCCTATGTTTCCTTCATTATTTTCAAATGGAGTCCGTTGAGTCTTTAAGTGTGATGTATGTCAATTTGCAAAGCACCTACGAGCCATATATTTTCCTAGTAATACTACGTGTTGATCCTTTTGATTGAATTCACTCGATGTATGGGTTCTAATCAAATTATAATACTTCTAGTGCTAAATGATTTGCCACTTATATTGGTGATTGCACTCATCTTACATGGAGTTTTTCTCATCAAAGAAAAATCTTTCAATTTCTTTCCATTTCTGTTTAGCCTCCAAAGTTGTCTTTGGGTATGTTGTGTTTATCCATGTTCATAGTCAATTTCGAGGGAAATTGGATCCAAGAGCTATTATGTACAAATTCACTGTCAAATTCTGGTTGGTAAAATTGTGTGTATTCTTTTCTTAGAGAATTCTGATATATATAGAATAAATACAGATTGATGTGTTTCCTAAACAATAGCTAAATTGCTATAAATGTGCTAACCTACAGCTGGGTTATCCTAATTAAGGAAATAATTACATAATGACAT
>Ga0209489_102943_pt1 | contig 33885 bp, 19 predicted proteins | sample SiratrowhiteBW_FD_187527 | JGI IMG/M metagenome (GOLD analysis project Ga0209489, IMG submission 187527) | Root nodule microbial communities of legume samples collected from California, USA - Siratro white BW (SPAdes) (version 2) | ecosystem: Host-associated > Plants > Roots > Nodule | place...
TGAGAAAAAAAAAGCAAAAAAAATTATAACAGTATTAGAAAAGGAACAATTGAGTTAATAAGTAAGTTAGCAAAGAGAAAATAGAAGTAATGGTGACATCATTTTTGTGATAAGATAAAAAATATGTTCGATACTAATGGAGTTGGCTTCAAATGGAACGCTAAAAGAATTGATTTAACTAATTTTAAGACGACTTTTATTATTTTTAATTTTCTTTAATAAATAAAAACATGTAATTAAATAAATATTAAAATAAATAAAATTAATGTCGATCTAGATAATAATTTTATTTATTTTTAGTATTTAAGCTAGAGTTAACTAAGTTTAGACTAATTTTATTATTTATTTATGTTAATATAATATATTTTAAATATTTATTTAAATTAGTGGGGCTAACTTATGCATCCATGTATCTTCATAACAATAAATAAAAATAATAGATTACTTTTAATCTAAAGACTTAGATTTAAAAATAATAATTCTTTATACTCACAGTTTTCTTTTATCACTTTTTATATAAATCTTTTTTAATCATTTTTTATATAAATACTTATTTATCTTTATTCATTCATTTTCTTCCTTTATACTATTTTTCCCCTATCCTTCATTTACACTAATCTTCTTCATTCACATACATTTTTTTAGTTTACATTTATCTCTTTCATTTATTACAACTTTTTTTTATATTTTTTTTTATATTTTATTTTGTTAAAGATAGAGATTTTGTATAAAAAACTTCTTTTTTTAAAAAATTATTGTCATTAATATCATTCAAATCAATGTAAATTAAATTAATATTAAAAATTAATACTAAATAAATTTTAAAATAAAAATATAGATGTGTCAACATGATTGATATTAAACTGCTTTAATTAAATAATTTAAAAAGTCAATAGTACTTAGTCCTTTAAAAATAAATACTAACTTCAAAAATTAATACTAATGAATTAGTGTTAGTGTTTATGTATTTAACCAAACTGTAAATATTATTTTCTTGTAAATACATGGGTCGGTGCTACCAACATAAATACGCCATTAAAGAATGTGCTCGTCCTTTATAACTAACCATTTTCTCAATTGTTGAGTTTCCTTAAACATTGAGTATAAAACAAAATATTTGTTTTCCTTCTTCAATGGAAGAAATAATCATCAAGATATTTATATGGCACAACCTCTCGTATTAAGAGACCAAAAGTAATGAGATTTTATACCAAACAAACCTAACAAATTATTTATGGAATCCCACATTGAAGAGAGTGCTACAAAATTTCTTCAAGCTCAAACTCAAGTTTGGAATCATATTTCCAACTTCATAAACTCCATGTCGCAATTCACTTTAGCATACCATATATCATACACAACTATGGATCAGTTAATGTGATGGAAACTTTTGATGACCGCATGATATAACTACAGTTTTAAACATCATATATAAATTTTTATTTTACAAGTAATGACCCAATTATTCAACGAAATAGTCTTTTATAATTATGAGTATTAAAAGGGTTTCACATGGAACTAGAAAATTGGTTTCTCAAACAAAAACTATAATATTTATCGTATGAGGTACACGTACTTTAATCTATGATGCAGATATAGAAATTCGCATAATAGATTACTATAAATATTCTATTCTCTTGCAATTATTTTTGGTGCGGATAAGATTTATCTTTTTAGGTTAAATGATTTATCTTTGCCTCAAAGAGTGCATGATTCGTTAAAGATTTCACTTGTCCTACTACAATAACAACTTCAAAGAAATTTTGCAATTCTTTTAATAGGTGAGGCAAAACATTGTGTTTTATTGAGGATAACTTGTAAAAGTCTCCATATTTCATTTCTTCGTGGAGTAATCTAACAAATTATATGTTGCTATGTATGGAACAATCAGTAGAAATATTAGAAACAATATATACGGCGGAGTCTAATTTTTTTAATTAACATAAATATATACTTTATGTTCAAGAATTAATTATTTCGTATTCATTATTCTAATAATAAAAATTTATTATTTTATTCATATATATATATATAAGATTAATATTAATTTTATTGTAAAAATATAAATATCTGTTATTCATAAATGCGTGTTTCAAAAGGAAGTATTTGTTCTTATAGGTGCCAAGCGTTTTGTAGCGATCCATCTTTAGCTTTCCCTGGTCATATGCATAACTGAACATCAAATATCATTTTCAGATAGTATTGATATCTAAAGCAAAGGAAAATTATATTTTAAGACTAATTTTAAAGGTAATATACCTCCATTTGATAATGTGACATGGCAAAAAAAAGAATATTTTAATAAGTTATGGGACTTATAATTATAAAATTCTTTTGAAATGTATGACAGTCGCATCTAAGTGATTTTTTTTGTTTTGATATTTAGTTTGTTGATAAGTATCTTTAAACTTGTTTAATAGATATGAAAACTAAAAACATCATGAGTTTACGTTTTCTCTCATTTTTGAAAACAATAGAGTTATAATTAACGTTATGTAAAGAAGTATGTCCTTCTGCAAAGTAGAAGTATTTCTTACAAATTGTGAAACTCTTTTAAAATGTATAACACCCATATCCAAGTAATTTCTTCTGTTTTGGTATGTGGTTTGTTGAGAAAAACTTTTGAACTTATGTTATAAATATAGAAAGTAGGAACCTCATACATTTTTTTTCTCTCATTTTGAACAAAATATAACTTTAATATTGTGTAAAGAAATATGTTTTCCATTTGTGATCTAACAAGTACTTCCAGAAATTATAAAATTATTTTAAAATGTATGACAGACACGTCCAAATAGTTTCTTATATTTTTATATGTGGTTTGCTGATAAGTATTTCTAAACTTGTATAATAAATATGGAAAGTAAGAACCTTATGTGTTCATGGTTTCTCTCATTTTGAAAAAATACAATTATAATGTTATGAAAAGTAGGAGCGTTCAAGCAGTTTCCTATCATTTGATGTATGATTTGTTGATAAGTACTTTTAAAATGAAAGGTAATTGAAAAATAAAAAACAGATATGAATATAACATACATAAGTGAATAAAAAATTATTCTCTTTTTGAAGAAAATGTGTCAAATGGGTATAATGAGACCTAAGGATATTAATACATCATGATCCAAAGCAAAAGGGGTTGTCAAAATATCAATTTTACTCAAGTTACCACTAGGGCCAGAAAACATCAAGATATTTATGAGCCCAGCTTTTGGTTACTATAAATACACCGAGCTAATGAGATTTTATACCACACAAACCTACCAAATTATATATGGAAAGCCAGGGTGAAGAGCATGCTTCAAAACTGCTTCGAGCTCAAACCCATGTTTGGAATCATATCTTCAAATTCATAAACTCTTTGTCTCTTAAATGTGCTATTGATTTGAGCATACCGGATATCATACACAACTATGGCCAACCTATGCCACTCTCTAAACTCATTGCTTCATTACCAATCCACCCTTCCAAGACTTGCTTTATCAGCCGCTTGATGAGAATTTTGACTCATTCTGATTTCTTCTTTGAACACCATGCCACCGAAAATGAGCATGAAGTGATGTATGACCTAACTGATGCATCCAAATTACTCCTAAAGGACCACCACTCGAGCTTGACACCTATGTTACAACTCGTAGTTTATACTAATCCATGGTATCAACTCTCTACTTGGTTCACAAATGAAGATCCTACACCATTTTACACTGAAAATGGGATGACATTTTGGGATTTTGCTAGGTCTAAGCCTAAATTCAATCACCTTTTCAACGATGCCATGGCTAGTGACACTCAATGGGTTTCTAGTGTAGTGATTGAGAAGTGCGAGGGAGTGTTTAAAGGATCAAAGTCACTCGTTGATGTTGGAGGGGGAATAGGGACTATGGCTAAGGTTATAGCTAAGTCATTCCCTCAACTAAAGTGCATTGTATTGGATCTGCCACATGTTGTCGCTGACTTGCAAGGAACTGAGAACTTAGAATATCTTGGAGCGGATATGTATGAAGTAATTCCTTCAGCTGATTCCGTTATATTAAAGGTAAACATTAAGATTCTCTAAGTATTCATTATATTCTATAAAATGGTCTTTATTATTACTTAATGGATTTTGTCATGCATCTAACTCGTGGATCAAGAACCCCTTCTGAGGTTGCACTAAAGAACAAATTTAATTGCATTTATAATGATTAAAAACTTATTTTACTCTAAAAATTTAAAGGACCAAGAAAATAAAAGAAAGAAAAAAAAAAAACAGAGAAGTAAAAGGAGATGCGGGAATATAGACAAACTTGTGACATCTGGAAGAAAAAGAACACACACCTAAAGTATTGCCTCAGATCCAAAATTGGAAGTATAAACTCAGACTAAAGAACAACTGTTTGAAACTAACTGGACTTAAGGGTAAGTATACAAAGATTTTTTAGAGGTAAATTAAAATACGATGTGGTGATTTCCGAAAAAGAAAATATGGATAATATAAACAATGCTGATTTTCCGTTTTTGTGTTTGGTGATTCTTATCATTTGTACTTTGACAATGAAGCAGTGGATATTGCATAACTGGAAGGACGAGGAATGTGTGAAAATACTGAAAAATTGCAAGGAGGCAATAGCTAGCGAGGGAAGGGTTATTATCATAGACATGGTGATGGAGAATAAGAAGGAAGAGCGTGAATTTACTGAGACGCAGTTTTTCTTCGATATGCAGATGATGATGTTGTTCGCTGCAAAAGAAAGAAATGAAAAAGAGTGGGCCAACCTCATTTTCTCTGCTGGCTTCACTAACTACAAGATCACTCCCATTCTGGGTTTATCTTCTATCATCGAGGTTTATCCCTAGTGTGTTATTGCTGCTAAGCGAGTCCATGCGAAGAACTAAATTATCGATGTTTATCATAATTTTTTGTATTTTTCTTTTTTTGTTTAAGTTTGAGTTCTTATTTATCTTGTATTAGAATAAAATATATTTGTATATTGTTGTGTGAAATATATTAAAGTCATTTATATGGTAATGAATATTGTTGTGCTATACACGTACCTTTTCTATTTAAAAGGTAGTTTATGAGATGTTGATTTAGATTTTTTGTTTCTTCGCAGTGAAGATATTTGTAAGAGATTTGTAAAAAAGTAAAATTATTATTGAAAATATCTGAATATTTGAAAATTTGGCCTAATCTTTTTGAAAAATTTAGATTACTTTTTGTTAAGAACAATATGCTATTTTTCTTGTATTTTGATTGTAAAAAAATTTCAATCAACAATTAATTGTTTTCTGTAATAAATTAAGAAAATTGACAAAATCATATTTTCAATGAATTTTTTTCATTTTCAATTGATTATTTTGCTTGATTTGTATTAAACTAATTTTACAATTTATTAACTAATCAAAATTAACATTTTCTCTTTAAAGTTTTTGAAATAATATTCATAATTCAATTCATCCGTCGCGAACATCAACTTACATTCTTTTCTGCACTTGACATTTATCACTGTTAAGAAGGAGAAATAAATAAACTTTCATTTAACTTCTAAAACTAATAAAATTTATAAAAATATCTAAAGAGTTTAATTTGTATATTTTTAGTTTTGTGTTTAGTAAATTAAACGACCCATTTTTTATTATTTTGGATACTAAATTTAACTATATCATATTCATTTAGTCTCTAAACATGTTACTTTCTAAACATAACTATTCACTCAGAAAATTGAATTTAAGAATTAAAATGATGGTAATAATAATAATAATAATAATAATAATAATAATAATAATAATAATAATAAATCGTTAAGTGTAGAAACTAAAATAACAATAAATTATTAAAATTTAGAAACTAAGATAAACTGTAAGAGGTTAAGTCTAGAATACAAGTATGCAGCAGACCATTAAAAACAAAAAAAAAAAAAAAATACATTTTCATAAAATTTTCATAAAATATTAATGCTTTAATGTTTATCTTTTTTTTTAAAATAAGATTTGATCCAAGTCAAAATGAATTCTAAGAGTGTGTTTGGGTTAGGAGGTGAATTTGAGGGAGTAAATTTAAGATGAAAGTATGTGAAAAGTTAAGTTGTTTGGATTAAGAGAAAGATGGTAAGTTTGAAAAAAAAAATTGTAAAAATTTGTGAATGATATGATAGATATAATAAATATTTTAATATTTTTAATATATAAAATTTTAAACAAACTTTAAGATTGAGTTAGATGAATTTCAAATTCTAAAAATCATATGTAACTGTGATTAAATTTCTTTTGCTTGCAGAGTGTCATGTACCTGATTCTAATAAAGTTACTATGATTTTACATTTCAATGACGTACAATTCAAAGTTAAGGTTTACTTTTCTATTTGGGTGGATCGCAGTTTTAATTCTAGGGTCAGTAATTTTTAAAAACCATAAGCTATTCTTAAACAGAGGCAGCACTTGAAAATTGTACGCAAAGAAAGCTAGAGAATTTAATGCTACTCAATTGCCATGATCCAAGTACCAATGACTATCTAGAAACTATTTCCCACAAAACAACAAAAATTACTTGTTATTTGCAAATTTGTAGGGTGCAAGATTATGTTTTAAATTTGTGTTTTTTCATGTAATTATTAATTAATTAGTGAAATCTTTATTTATGTGCTAAAGAAATTGGATGTAATTTTTGAAAAAGACTAAATCAATATCAAATTTGTGTGTTTTTTTTAAGTATTCACTAATCGTGCTTAGTTTCTACATAAGTTTTAGTTCTGCTGTGAAAAACAATCTATTATTTATAAAAATCAATTGAATGTTTTTTCGAAAAAATTTGTAAAAGTTGGATTTTAGGCTAAGTAAATATAGACAAACTTGTTGGTAATTGATTTTGATACGTTTGAGTCTTTTTAAATTTCAAATTAAAAATTCAATCAATCAAATTCAATTCATTATTTTTACCTTAACTGCTTAAAGTCTGTCAAAATGGTTTCTAGAAATTTTAATAAATGGATTTACAGTTTCAATCTATTGATTTTCTTTATTAAAATATTTATAAATTTCATTTTAGTCTTTTTGGAAAGAAAACAGTACAAATCAATTAATTTTTTTTTATTTGACTATCAGAAACTAATAAAAGAAAGGTAAAATTATTATTGAAAAAAAATTTATTAATTGATTTAACATTTCAATCAATTGTTTTTCTCATTTAGATATTTGGAATTTTGACCAAATCTTTTTTGAAAAATTTAGATTAATTTTTGTTAAGAATAATCTGTTATTTTTCTTGTATTGTGATAGTAAAGAAATTTCAATCAAATTGTTTTACTGTAACAAATTAAGAAAATTGACAAATTTATATTTTTAGTGAGTTGTTTTTAATTTTAATTAATTGTTTTGCTTGATTTGTATTGAATTAATTTTTTAGTTTATTAATTAATCAAGATTAATATTATCTCTTTAAAGTTTTTAAAATAAAATTCATAATTTAATTCACTCCTCTTAAATATTAGCTTACACTATTTTTTGCACTTGACATTTATCACTGTTAAGAAGGAGAAATAAATAAACTGTCATTTAAATTCTAAAACTAATAAAATTCATAAAAATATCTAAAAGGTTTATTTTGTATATTCTTAGTTTTTTGTTTAGTAAATTAAACGACCCATTTATTATTATTTTGGATACTAAAATTAACTATTTCATATTTATTTAGTCTCTGAACTGATATGATGTTACTTTCTAAACTTAACTATTCACTCAGAAAATTGAATTTAAGAATTAAGTTAACAACAATAATAATAGTGAATAGTTAAGTGTGGGAACTAAAATAATGACAAATTATTAAAATTTAGAAACAAACTTAAACAGTAATAGGTTTAGAATACAAGTATGCAGGGGACTATTAAAAACAAAAAAAATTACATTTTCATAAATTTTTCATAGAATATTAATATTTCAATATTTATCCTTTTGTAAAATAAGATTTGACCATAGTCAAAATGAACTCTAACAGTGTATTTGGATCCAAGTTTCCACTATAGTAAGAGATGGAAAAGCAAGATGATCAGCGATTTGTTTTTAACAATTTAAGACGAAATGAGAGCGAAAAAATGAGGAAAAAGGGGCGAAGAGGGTCTCTACTGAAAGAAGAGATTTAGACGGAAAGACACGTCATATTTATCAATTTACATTATTATTCTTGTTTTTTACTTCTGTAGTAACTTTAGTTTTGTACGCATTAACTGGATTCAACTACCTCTTATGTGCCTTTAGTGTATTAACTAAGTTCAACTATCTATACTTTGTCTTTAGTGCCTTCACCCATGGGCCTCTTTATTGTGTATTTACTCATTCATACCACCCATGACAGAGATTCCCACGGAAATGGCATTCGTCGTTAACGGTTTGACAAAATTTGAATTTCTTATTGTTATAAAGTTGTGTTTTGCATGTAGTTGAGTGCTAGTGGAGTGTCCATTGTTGAGCGGATATGTTGGTGGTGGTGTTCTAAGCGGCGCTGTTCGTGGTCGAACACAGTGGGTGTTGGTGCAGGAAGCACCATTCCTCGACGTACGCGGTGGTAGTGGTTCAGGAAGCTCCGTTTTGGTGAAGGAAGCGCGCTGAGGAAGTGCGGAGCAGGAAGCCCTGTCCTGGTTCAAGAAAGAGTCAGGTTTGTGCCTTAATTGGTTATACATGCATTCATAACCGATTATACTTATATTTTGTATCTTTAATCGACTAACAACCATACATAATCGGTTATATCACCATTTTATATTGATAATCTATTCGGTTGATTTGAAAATCAATTATATCATGTTTTTATACTTATAATCGATTATGTTGTTTTCGATAATCAATTATATGTATTTTTAATATATTCTATTTTTTTAACAATACACTATAAAAAAAATCAAAATTATCGACGAGGCAAATCCCTTAAAAATACTTAAAATCAATCGGTAAATCGGTTGTATGTAAATTTATCGACGGATTTTTTGAATATGTCGGTAATTACTGACGGATAAATTCGTCGGTAAATCCATCGATAAATTAAAAAATATTAATTATATTATAAAAATCAACAAATATTAATTATAGACGAAGTTAAATCCGTCGATAAATCTATCGATAAATTTGTTGATAATTAGCCCCAGATAGTATTCGTTGATAAAATCCGTCGGTAATAATATTTTACCAACGAATAAAATTTCATCGATAATGATTTATCGGTATTTTAACTTTTTCTTGTAGTGAATATATTGGATTGAAGGTTGGTTTCTTAATGTTTTATCATCTTTTTTTTGTTTTTTTTTTTTTTTTTTTTTTTGTTTCAGTGTTGTTAGGACAATGTTGTTTTCTTTTCTCTGTAGTTTTTACTAGTGGTTCAATGTTGTTTTTATTTATCTGGTTCTACTGTTGGTTGAGTATGTTTTTATTTCTCTGGTTCTCAGGATTTTTGGTTGTGTGAAGGAGGTAGTAGTAGTGCTTTTTGATTGAGTGAAAGAGAAATCGAAGGTAAGTTTCTCCTTTCACTAGCATGTTTTTTTCTACAGATCTCTAATACTTGTTTGTATATACTGTATCATAGAAGAAGGTTATTTTATTTTGTAGATTCATTTATTTAAGGTTAATGTGTGTGCTGATTATATTTTATAGAAGGTATATAAATAATATTAATTTAAAATTTTAATTAATTTATAAATATTATGTAGAAGAAGGTTATTTTATTTTTTAATTCCTTTATTTAAGGTTATTGTGTATATGTGATGATATTTTGTAAAAGGTATACAAATGATATTAATTTAGAATTTTAATTAATTTATAAATTATTATATATATTTAGACTTAATTGGAGTATTTGATGTATTAATAGGTGAGATTTATTATAATTAGAAATGATGTTTTGATTATTCATGATAATGTATTTATTTGAATTTAAAAAATTAAATTAGATAGTTATTTATCTTTATTTATTACAAATAATTATTTCATTGTACTGTATATTAGAATTAATTAGGATTTAAATTAATTTAGTAATTATAAATACATTCTATCATTATAATTAATTTTGAGTTACGAATAAGTTAAAAAAAATAGTTGTGTGTATAATTTAATTGAACTAAAAATTTTAAGAATTTAGAAACAATTTTTACTTAGTTAAATAATATTTTAAATGAATAAATTTTATTTAAGTTTGTTAAATAATTTTTTATATGAATGAATTTAATTTTGTATTAAATTTTATTTAATCTTGTTATACGTTTAGGTTATTGTGTAGGTTTCTTATAATATTTGTGTTTCTGAGTATTTTTTTAGAAAGTATTTAGGAGTTATAATAATTTTTTATGTGAATGGAAATTAATTTTGTATTAAATATTATTTAAGTTTATTATTGGCTTAGGTTATTATATAGATTGTTTTACAATATTTATATGTGTGTGAATATTTTTTTATAGGATATGTAGTGAATATAAGTACGTAATTAATTTTGAATATGAATAATTTAAGAAATAGTTGTTTGTTTAATTTCATTCAACTAAAAGAATTTAAGAACTTAGAAACATGTGAATAATATTTTATATAATAAATTTAGTTTTCTATTAAACATTATTTAAATTTATTATAGGTTTAGGTTATGATATATATTTTTTATAATATTTATCTGTGAGTATATTTTGTATTGAATATTTAAGAATTATAAATGCGTTTTATTATTATAATTAATTCTGAATTAAAACTTTAAGAATTTAGAAAAAAAAATTATTTAGTTGAATAATTTTTTATTGAAATGAATTTAATTTTGTATTAAATTTTATTTAAGTTGGTTATAAGTTAAGGTTATTATATAGATTTTTTTATAGTATTTACCTATATTTCTTATATAGGGTAAATAGTAATTATAAGAATTAATTTTGAATAATTTAAAAAGTAATTGCACGTATAATTTAATTCAATTAAAAATATTTGAAAACTTAAAAAAAATCTTAATTTAGTTGAATAATATTTTATACGAATTAATTATTTATAATTAAAAAATTGTTGTATGTGTAATTAAATTAAATTAAAAATATTTAAGAATTAAGAACCATATTTTATTTTTTTCAATAATTTTTTATTTATGAATTTAATTTAGTATTATATTTTATTTAACTTTGTTATAAGTTTAGGTTATTATATAGGTTTTTTTATAATATTGATGTGTGTGAGTATTTTTTCCATCTATAGGGTATCAAGAGTTATAATAATTTCTTATATGAAGGAATTTAATTTTATATTTTAAATATTATTTAAGTGTGTTATAAGTTTAGGTTATTATATATAGGTTTATGACAATATTGGTGTACCCACTAGTAAAAAAAATACATTCTACGACAGGATATCATCGTTGTTAAGATGGAACCGCAATTAAAAACAACGTGGTGACATTTTTGAAATTAAGTACAATTATACCAGTGCGGTTGACGTGAGAACCATGATGGTAAGGCACAAATATTATAAAATTGAAAACTGAAGGGAGATACCGACGCGGTTCTGGAAACAACCGCGTTGGTATCTGCAAAACAATTTTTAAATTATTTTGCAGGAGGATACGAACATGGTTCCCACTAACAACCGCGTTCATATCCTTCTGCAAAACAATTTGCATAAGGATATGAACACGGTTGTTGGCAGGAACCGCGTTCATATCCCACATACGAACGCAGTTCCCACTAACAACCGCGTTCATATCCCCTTCTTTTAGGATTTTTTGCGCGTTTTCCTTCTAGCTTTCGTCTTTCTCTCGAGTAGTGCCATTCTTCCTCTCTCAGTCTAGCCATTGCATTCTTCCTCGTGGTCTCGCCATTTCGCCCCATTCCTCGTGGTCTCGCCATTTCCGCGGCCACCACCACTACTTAGGTCTCTCTTTCTTTCTGCCTCATTCTTCTACTCCAAGCTTCTTACTCATTGTTTTTAGTATTGTTTTACACAAACCCATTGTTAATATTGCTAAGCATGAACCAATCTCATAGTCACACATTTTTTGTTAACTCCATGGTTAATTTTCAACGTTTTCTGTAGCAAGTATTGGATACCTTGATTTTTAGCCATTTTTGTTGAAAGTGTGGCATTTTGGGTGGCAGAGTTTTCCTCCAAGAAAGAGTGTTTTCAAGGTTCATAGCCATTCCTTCTCAACTTGGAATTTTCATTTTGGTATGTATATTAATTAGATTAACTTGTTGTGTATATTAGATTAACTAAATATGTTGTATTATCATAAAACTAGTAGCTATACAAATGTATCATAATTTTCTGCACTTATTCAATTTTCTCTGTTTAACTTCATTTTCTATTTTGAGGTATCTGTCATAGTCGTCCACACGTTTCTCAAGTCTGCTGCCATTGTATCGTGGTGTTGTTGCCATTGTCTCTACTTTTCAGGTTCGTCCATTTCTTTTGTCAAATTCTCAATGCTTCTATTTAATTAACTTACTAGGATGATGTTAGAGAGACTAGATTATATCACTAGGATTGTATCATGTGTTATCATGACATGTTGGTATTGAGTCCGGAGATGTTTGATCCTCGACATTTTATGTTTTTTGTAATATTTATGTTCATCATGACGTGTTGGTATTGAGTCCGGGAATGTTCGATCCCCGACATTTTATGTTTTCTGTAATATTTATGTTTATTATGACGTGTTAGTATTGAGTCCGGGGATGTTCGATCCCCGACAATTTTATGTTTCATTTGTGTCTTGTTTAATATGTATAATATGTATGATGTCGTTTTTGTATACGTAGTCATGGATCGAAGTTGGATAACTGCAAGTCGAATCAGTGATGAGTATGAGAACGGTGTTGAAGAGTTTTTATAATTTGCTAAGAGGAATGGAATAGGAGTAAATAACAAATATTATTGTTCGTATGTGAATTGTGTAAATGTGATAAGACAAGATATTGAGTTGATACGAGAGCATGTTCAGTGTAATGGTTTCTTGAAGAGCTATACAATATGGACTTGGCATAGTGAAGTTTTGGAGCAATATTCTAGCAAATCTACAACTGAATGTGAATATTCTAATGTATATTCTGAGGATTTCATGAAAGACATGATTCGTGATATTGGAGAAGATAGTTTCCACCAAGCACATGTGTATGATTGATTGAAAGATGATTCAGTCACAGAATTGTATCCCGGTTGTTCTACTTTTTCTCCCTTGTCAACAGTATTGTGATTATTTATTACAGAACAGTGGGAGTAAACAAAAATCACCAAGTCCTGAGCCGCAACCATCCCAACAACTCCAGACATTTGTGAATCCAATTCAGGAGTTGTTTAGGCTTTCCTACATCATGTATGATTCACCTTGTCTAATTCGGTGGGATCATACTGTATTTGATGTCAACAATGGTGGTATGCCACTGTACGTATACATGAATGATATAATGAAAATCGCCATGAGATCCCAAATGTTAAACATTACAATCATTTAGTTATGGATGATGTAAGTATATTTTAGAGTTACACATTTTTACATTTCTTAATATGTTTTTACTGATATTCAATATATTAACAATGCAGGTACATAAACAAACTAGTTTATAACTTAGGGAATCCTGATATCTATCGATTCCTTAAGCCACAAAGCATACAAATGTCTGGAAATAAAAGGTTGGAATGCCAAACTTATATGCAGAAATGGATTGGAGAATCCAGAAAGAGCATTTATTTTGCCCAAATTATTCAATCGTAAGTTACTAATCTTTATATTTCAATTAATTTAGGGAACATCAATAATGGATTCATTATTTTAGGAGCCATTGGCAACTAATGATTGTTTGTCCTTTCGATAACACTGTGGTCTGGTTCTGTTCACTGCATAAAAAGCCAACTAATGACTTCAAATAAGTGGTACAAAGGTATGATTTAATTTACCTTATAAAATATTGATCTTGTTTGTATAATATGCAAGTTATTACTAATCATCTCTGATTTTAGTGCAATTAATGTACTTGGCGGTAAATCTATATCCTCATCTCATACCTTACGTTGGGTGCAGCCTAAGGTATTTTTATTCTTAATTGAACCTATTAAATTCATTGTTGACTTGAGTTTAATGAATTAACTTTGATGAAATTGTAGTGTAACAAACAAAAAGGATGTTGGGAATGTGGCTACTACGTCATGCATTGGATGAAGACCATAGTCCAAGCCCATATCACCGACTCTTGGGAATATGTATGAAAGTGTTCAAATTAGATAAAATTATGATGAGCATATGATGATAACTACTAACACAATTATTCTATTTCAGATGTTTATAGATCCAGACCCAATTGAACATAAGTACATAGAAGATATTCAGACAGAATGGACAACTTACTTCATTGAGAAGAGAAATGAAATATTATAGCTAACTTGTAGTAAGTATAGTATAATGTATAGTAATATTTGTCTAAGTTGTAATATATTGTAACAACTTTTTAGTGTAAGCATATATAGACTTATATAATGGTTGTGTAAATACTTAGAATTGTTGTATTTGTGGAAAATTGAATGTTGAATTGAGTATGTGTTGAATTGGAGATATTGGATTTTGAATTTTGGTTTTGGTAGCAGCAATTGAATTTTGGTTGTGCAGCAACTGTTTAATTTTGGTATTGGGCAACAGCGAATATCTACTGCCATTTAAAAAAAAACTAGCACATACCAGCGTGGTTGTAGAGAGAACCGCGTTGGTAAGGCACATGTTGTATGTGCCAATTTTTGCTATTTCTGCACACTATGAGCCATTTTTTAACGCGGTTTCTGAAGAACTGCAGTGGTATGTTATATTTTTCATCGCGGTTATACAACCACGTTGGTATCTTTAGTATTTTTTGTCATGGTTACATCCATTGCGGTTGCGCAACCGTGCTTGTAAGCCTTATACAACCGCGATTAAATATCTTTCTTCTACTAGTGACCATTATTTCTTGTATAGGATAATTTGTAATTATAAGTGCGTTTTGTCAATGTAATTAATTTTGAATAATTTAAAAATTGGTTGTTGTGTGTAAAATTTAATTGAATTAAAAATATTAAATAATTAGAAGCAATCTTTATTTAGTTGAATAATATTTTATACAAATGAATTTAATTTTGTAGTAAATATTGTTTAAGTTTGTTATAGGTTTGGGTTATTATATAAGTTTTAGGTTTTTTCTTACCATATAAATATGTGTGAATATTTTTTTATAGTGTATTTATGAGTTATAATTTATATTTATAACTTGTTGTATTATGTCGTAATTAATGAAAATGGTTTATCATGGTTTTCTATGTGAAAAGATATTTTTGACATGGACAAGAATAAGGAGTGATATGTGTTTTTGAAAGAGGCAGACATGGGTATTAATGATGGTGTGGACATGAAAATTATTTCACACCTAGAAGAACAGTTAAAATTTCAAACCGAAGTGGCTGCCCTGACAATTCTTACCATCATAGCGTGGGCAGTGAATGCATTCAATCTCTCAAATGGGAGGACAAACAATCTAAAAGAGTTAGTATCCCAGAAAGAGCGTCGTCGACAGGAGTTAATGTCATACTTGGTCCATATCGAGCGATGTTGCGACATTATTCGAATGGGTCCAGAAGCATTCATTCATTTTGTCAACGATTAAGGGAAATTGGATATGTGAAAGATGCATTTCGATCAACAGTGGAGAACATGTGGCAAAATTTCTTCATATCATTGGACATAATGTGAATAACTGAACTGTTTCATTTTTTTTTCATCGGTCTGGTGAAACAGTTTCCCGCCATTTTCATAATGTATTGAACGCAATATTGATGTTAGAGGAAGAATTCCTATAGCAACCTTCTGGAAGCGAGGTTCAACCTTATATCTTTAACAACAATAGATTTTACCCATACTTTAAGGTACCCATATATTATGAATATATCATTATATAACTTTAATCGGTTGTTAAATTAAATCTTATTGTTCATATTAGGATTGCTTAGGGGCTATAGATGGTACTCATGTACATGTTAAAGTCCCTCAATTGGATGCTTCTCGTTTTCGTGGAAGAAAAGATTAGACAACACAAAATGTATTTGTGACTTGTGATTTTGACATGAAATTCACATATGTTATAGCTGGGTGGGAAGGAACAACATCTGATTTGAAGATTTTGAAGGATGCACTTATACGAGAAGATCTGCTGTTGATACCTGAAGGTGAGTTGGAGGTCATTTGGCCAACTGTATGTAACGAGTACAATTTCAATCACTGTAAGAAAATAGTACCTCGACAATGCTGGTTTTACGTTAAGGTTGCAGATCATGACCCCATATCGTGGTGTTAGATACCATTTAAAAGAATACTCCAGAAGAGGTCCAGAAAATGCACGAGAGTTGTTTAATCACCGTCTTCGAAATATAATTGAAAGAACGCTTGGTGTGTTGTAAAAACGTTTCCCAATTATAGGTAGTGGAAACCACATTACTCGTTGGATACAATGACAAAAATAATTCTAGCATGTTATATTCTTCAAAACTTTCTTCGCGAAGTGGACAACGATCAGGCGATACTTGATGAAGTTGATCGGGAGTTGATGGAACAAGATGTCGAACCATCTGTGTCCCACTCTCGTGAGGATGATTATAGGCTAGGTTCACAAATTAGAGATCGTATAAGTAATGAAATGTGGATGGATTATTAGAACAATTAAGATGTTGTAGCAATTTGTATTCATAATGATAAAATGATAAATTTTATTGCTTTAGGAATTAATCGTGACTTCAGGATTCTGTAATCTAATATTTATGTGTTTTGTTATGGTTGGATAAATTTCGTTTCAAACAGGTACATTATGGATCGTGGAAAAGGCATTGCGTCTGAGTCTTCTGCCAGTATTCGTGAGTTTACAAAGTGGACCGTAGATATGGACTTTTGCCTTTTATCTGCTATGATAGACAAGGCACGTCTGGGCAATCCGATGGATGGAAATTGGACCACCCAAGCTTATAATAACATTGTCACAACTCTCCGCCAGTTAGGGTGGGTAAGGATAACAAAAAACTAATGTCAAGAATAGACAAAAGACTTTGAAAGACATATGACGTGACGTCCACGATCTCTTTAGTGGACTTAGTGGATTTGCCCGGAATGAATCCACAAAAGTATTTGATGCCGAAGATGAAGTTTGGATTGACCTAATTAAGGTAAACATGACACCTTTAACAATTTACATTGTCAATCCTCAATTGACATTTAAGTTGAAGTAATGTACTTGGAAATGTTTATTCCAAGTGAAGCTTAGGGCAGCTAAGTGGAGGGTTAAACCTATTAGGCATTATGACTTGATGGAGGAACTATGGGTAGCTGATCAAGCCACTGGCCAAGGAGTTGGCACTGCTCGTCAAGTTAGGCGACGTATTGAGTCACAATCTTTTAACATGGACTTGAACGAATACCATTTGGAATACGTGCCAGAGCCACCAACATTTCACTAAGAGACTGAGGAAGCTTTTCTATCACCACCACGAGTGGATTCTTATAGTCCAACTCCCACTCATTCGACACCATCTGCACCTTCTGCTGGAAACTCATCATCATGGGGATCAAAAAGAAAAGCCCCCATGGTGGACTTGATAGATGCTCAATTTCAGACATTGATGACCAATATAAAAGAAGGCACTGAAGCCATCAACATTGGCAATTCAAATATAAAAGAATTGTCGACAATTGCACGTAAACACAATGTAATATTTCGTGAACATGTGCACAACATGCGTCGTAACTCATTCTACCAGTACATCGAAAGTGATATCTGGGACACTACACCTAATCATTTCCAAGTGCATGTGAACATGTGATTTGAAGGAGTGGAACAGAGAATGGACAAGGTGCTAAACCAAATTAAACGACTTTCGTAATAATATGTTATAATATTTTTATGAACGTGTTCATTAATATTAGATGTATTATTATTTTAATGTTATTAACTACTTTTATCTGATTGTGTTATATTTATTTATATTATGAAATTTAGAACTTAGTTCATATATTTTAAAATAACGTGTTTTCTTATTTACTTTTACAATCCAATTTTTTTTAAAAAAATTGGATATATCAACAATCTCTAAAAAATTTAATTTTTATATCAAACTCACTTGAAGAACTATATTGAAAATAATTACAGTACAATATACATATTATTTATTTTTACGATATAATTTAAAAAAAAAAATTCATGTATCAATAGTATTTAAAAACTATAATTTTTATATTACTTGAAGACTTGTACCGAAAATAATTTTCTTCTAATGCAAAAGTATCACATACATATAATTAATTAAATTTTATTTCAAATTCATTTTTATCATATAGACAAACTAATATTCTTACAAATTAAAAAAAAATCATCAATGAAACTAAACAAATTATATAAATATCATTAATTAATTTTAACTCAAACACCAAATATATAATTACATATTTTTATCAATAACAAAAAAAATAATTCAATACATCAAACAAATTAATTATATTTTATTTTAAAATATTTTTAAACTTAAAGGATAATTTATAATTTTACCATTTTATTTATTTAAAAATATTAAAATATTTATCACGTATAAGACATCATTTATAAACTTTCTACTCAATTTTTATAATTTTTTTAATTCAAACAATCTAACTTTTTACATATTTTTATCTCAAATTAATTTAAATCCACTTTTTTAAATTTATCGTAAAATCCAACCGCATCCCAAATTTTAAGATCGGGATAGATGATCTCAAATTCTAGAAATCATGTTACTATGATTAAATTTTTTTGCTTGCGGAGTTTCATGTACCTGATTCTAATAAAGTTACTCTGATTTGACATGATTTTACATTTGAATTCAATGAGGTACAATTCAAAGTTAAGGTTTACATTCTTTTTGGGTGGATCGCATTTTTAATTCTTGGGTCAGTAATTTTTAAAAACCATAAGCAATTCTTAAACAGAGGCAGCACTAGAAATTTGTACGCAAAGAAAGCTAGAGAATTTAATGCTATTCAATTGCCATGATTGAAGCACCAATGATCCAAGTACCAATGACTGTCTAGAATCCATTTCCCACAAAACAATAAAAAGTACGTGTTATTTACAAAGTTGTAGGGTGAAAGATTATGTCTTAAATTTGTGTTTTTTTATATAATTATTGATTGATTAGTAAAATGTTTACTTGTATAGTAAAAAATTTGGATGCAAATTTAAAAGAAAAGTGAACTAATATAAAATTTGTACGTTGTTTATTGTATTTTTAAGTTTTCATTAATCGCGCTTAGTTTCTGTACAAGTTTTGGTTCTGCTCTGAAAAACAATCTACTATTTAAAAGAGTCAATCGATTGTTTTCCTGAAAAAAGTTTATAAAAGTTGATTTTTAGGCTAAGTGAATATGGACAAACTCCTTGACAATTGATTTTTAGTACATTTGAGTCCGTTTAAATTTCAAATTAAAAATTCAATCAACTGTAAGATCTGTTAAAAATTGTTTTTAAAAATTTTAATCAATTGATTTCTAGTTTCAGTATATTGATTTTTTTTTACTGAAAAATTTTTAATTTTCATTTTAGTCTTTTCGGAAAGAAAACAGTGCAAATCAATTAATTGTTTTTTATTTGACTATCAAAAATTTGTAAAATTATTATTGGAAAAATTTTAATCAAATTTGTCATTTCAATAAATTGTTGGCAAGTCTTTTTGAAAAATGTAGATTTCTTTTTGTTAAGAACAATCTACTATTTTTTTATGTTATGATTGTAAAGAAATTTAGGGTTTCAATCAATTGTTTTTGAATTTCAATCAATTATTTTACTGTAAGAAATAAAGAAAATTGATTAAATCATATTTTCAGTGAATTATTTTCAATTTCAATTAATTATTTTGCTTGATTTGTGTTAAACTGATTTTACAATTTATTAATTAATCAAAATTAACATTTTCACTTTAAAGTGTTTGAAATAAAATTCATATTTTTTTAACTTTGGCTTACACTATTTTCTGCACTTGACAGTTATAAGGAAAGATAAATAAATAAACTGTCATTTAAGTTCTGAAACTAATAAAATTCATAAAAGTATCTAAAAAGTTTAATTTGTATACTTTTAGTTTTGTGGTTAGTAAATTAAACGACCCATTTATTATTATTTTGGATACTAAAATTAACTATTTCATATTCATTTAGTCTCTGAACTGATATGATGTTACTTTCTAAACTTAACTATTCACTCAGAAAATTGAATTTAAGAAGTTAATAATAATAATAATAATAATAATAATAGCAAATAATAATAATAATAATAATAATAATAATTTAGTGTAGAAACTAAAATAATAATAAATTATTAAAATTTAGAAATTAAGATAAACAGTGAGAGATTAAGTCTAGAATACAAGTATCCAGGAGACTATTAAAAAAAAAAAAAAAATTACATTTTCATAAATTTTTCACAGTATATTAATAGTTCAATGTTTATCCTTTTGTAAAATAAGATTTGACCGAAGTCAAAATGAACTATAAGTTTTAAGATTAAGGTAGATGAATCTCAAATTCTAAAAGTCATGTAACTGTGATTAAATTTCTTTTGCTGGTACTGGATACTCTGGTACTTTTCTAATAAAGTTACTCTGATTCGACGTGATTTTACATTTCAATGAGGTACAATTCAAAGTTAAGGTTTACTTTTTTATTTGGGTGAATTGCAGTTTTAATTCTTGTGGGTCAGTAATTTTTAAAAACCATAAGCAATTCTTAAACAGAGGTAGCACTAGAAAATTGTACCCAAAGAAAGCTAGAGAATTTAGTGCTACTCAATTGCCATGACCCAAGTACCAATGACTATCTGGAATCCATTTCCCACAAAACAACAAAATTTGGGCTTCATATCTCTAGGTATACTTAATATACATTTACACTTTGATTTTATTTATCACCTCAGTAGAAGAACATGAAATTCCTGATATTCTTATGAAATCTTGAAGCTCTGGGATTAGGGTGGTTTCCTTTGCAGCAGAACATAAGCCCGTTTTTGATAAAGCATTATAAGATTCAAAATTCCTTCCATTTGAGCTGGAGCATGGTGAGCATAGCGAATTAGTGTCACCGCAATTTTTTGACAATGTCGTTTTCATTTTTACCATCAGACATTAAAGATTGATTTTCTATGCTTCTTTGACTCCCGAAATAAGTATATAAACAATCAACTAAGTATACAAAAGGAATTACTTTAGAAAAAGATGAAAAAAAAAAAATCAAATGCAGTATCTGAACAATGCAATCCCATACAACCAATAATAATGGTAGGGATACATAACCAAATAGTAGAATGAAAAGATATTAAAATGAGAATAATTATTCAAAAATATCCATCACATCATCAACTCAACGAATTGATTAATAACTTTTAGATGCTACAATATGCAACATCAGCATCTTCTAATTTATAACATTTGATCCACAAACAAGTTCACCAAAATAACATATATGACTGGATTATCTATCAAATATAGTAGTCATAGAATGACACCTGAAGACAACAAGTTACTTCGGCTTGCGGTTACTTGAATGATAGAAATCAAGAAGCAATTCCCTCTAACAAAATATTTTAATTATTACGAAGAGGTTGATAGATATAACAATATCAACAAACTACATCTTGTACAAAAAAATCATGAAGCAGCATATATAAGTCATAATTGTTACATTAACACAGTATAACAAAAAAATTATCCACAATGTATATAGGACAATGTCTTATTGCACCTCCTTAATTTTTTTTACACCTCTTATCTTCCAGAAAGTACCATCCGGAAAGTTCGATACATAGATGAACAGTCCGATAACTACATTGTTCCTCCACTAGTCCATCTAGACAATATAAGGCCCATTTGTTTAAGTTTCCTTCACTAAATAATCACTCTTAAAAATGCATTTATTTATTTATTGTCTTTTGCCTCTGTTGCAACTTTAAAAATAATTCAAAAAGCTAAAATTAATATGAAATTTGATTATTGTTTAGCTTTTTCCACTCAATAATTGCTAGAGTATTCCACATTACTACAATAGTCTCTAAACTAGGCGATCCTAATTTCCATAATAGTATTTGGGTTTGTTGGAATAATTGAAAATATCAAGTTCTCTATTTTTAGCATCACATATTATCTGAAATAAAAATATCTTTTAATTATTTTTAATTTATTTTTACTAACCTGTACTGAAAATAATTCTAAATTAGTTTCTTAAACATATTTGAAGCAAAAACAAATTGAAAAATTGTGAATCCAAGTTTTTGTTTAGAGTGTTTATCACCAAAAAGATGAAGATATGAAGACATTGCAAAATCCAAAATGGAAGTGAAGGTGAGGAACGAAAGCAAAACAAGATAATACATACGAGAATGAGGAACAACTTGTTTAAGAAAGAGAAGAGAATACACAAATAATAAATAAAAGAAGCATGAAAAATAACAAATGAAGATGTAGATGAAGAAATAAAAGAGTGAAAGAGTTTTAAAACTTTTGGAGAAAGAAGTTAGAAGAATAAATGATTGTAAATTGTAGAAATTAGAAAGAATTTAGGAAAAGTACAAACATGAGAAAATTAGTCTTGAATTAAAGTGTCTTTTGGAAGTCTTAAGATTCACGACACATTTATAGTATTAGAAGTACATGCATTATAATCATTACATTCTTTGCATTTTAGTGACTACCTAGTACATGTATTGTAGTCATTACTTTCTTTGCAATTTAGTAACTACCTAATGCATTCTTTCATGTACATTCATCCTAGTCTTCTTAAAGCTTATATTTTATAAGAGATGAAGTCATTGATGTCGATGGTAAGGGTGCTTGAAGACGTAAAGATGGACTTTGTAATGTTAATCACAACATAAACAACATGGAGGGCTGGAGCAATGTTGGAAAGGACAAAACTTAAAATCATATTCAAATATGGTCTAAATACGCAATGGTACAACACTCTCCCATCCTTTATATTCAAAGTCATAACCCCTCACACACATGTATGCTTTAGTTCTTCGATGGGACTAGGGTGTCAAAGCCATCATGATGAAAAATCACCAACTAAAAAGTCAATGACTAAGAGGATTAAAGAAGAGGAAGTTTCAAAGAAGACTAAACTAATTTAGATAGTAGAATATTAGAAATTTCTTCTTCTTCTTCTTAACCTTGTAAAAGTTATACACTACAAGAATATTTGTTATTATCTAATGTAGAAATTCATAACTAAAGTAAGAAATCAATAGGTAAAACAAAGTTACCTATGGTAAATCTCTTATAGGAAGTTGTACCAACAGATTGTGAAAATTCGTAAGTAAATTCTAATGGGCATATTCATAGTTAACATGCATACGTGATTACTTATGGGTGAGTCAATATGTAATTACGTATGAATTCATCAGTATGTAATTACTTATGATTGACTTCGTACGTAATCACCTACATATTAGTTCAGATGTAATAAACTACAAAGTCAATACATACTTACCTGTAGATTAGTTAGTATATAATTATATACTCATTAGTTTGTATGTAATTACGTATGAATAAATTCATAGGTAATTATGTACAAATCATCCATAGCTAATTACATTTGAACTCAGTGTATGGATAAATTTATATATAATTATGTTCTAACCTAGCATATAGATTTTTACGTAGGATTAATCTGTATGTAATTATGTCTAAACCTAACATATCAATCTACTTATGAATAAATCCATAGGAAACTTTTTGTAGGACTAATAATCATTAGAGAATTTTTTGTTGTCATATAATGATTATTATTATTCTTATTTTGACTATTATTTTTATTATAATAATAATTATTATTATTATATTGTTGTTATTATTATTATAATAATAATGATAATAATAATTATATTGTTATTATTATTAATAGTGTATTCTTACAAACATTATTGTTATTATTACAATTTTTCTTCTTCTTATTATTATTATAATTACAATTATTATTATTCTTATTATCATTATTGTTATTATTACAATTATTATTATGATTTTTGTGATGATCATCATCATTATTACAATTATTATTATTAATGTTATTATTATCATTATTATTATTACTTATTATTACTTATTACTATTATTATTACTACTACTATTACAATAATAAAAATGATAATAATTATTATTGTCCGTCGGTAATTATTGTCGATAAGACTTGTCGATAATTTGAATGCTAATTTATCCGTTACTAAATTTCGTTAGTAAAGATATGTATGCATTGGTAATTCTGAAAATTCTTGTAGTGTATTAGTCTCTTATGAATCAACTAGTTGACTAAAACATATTTGTGTATGTTGTAGATAACTTTCAATACAATCATCATGAGGATCGACATGTCTACAATTGTTCCTTATACCTTCCACTTGTAGCCTTTAAAAAACATTTCTTCTTAACTATCTCCTCAGCAGCAATGTCCACGAGAGTGCATTATGAGACACCGACAAACACAAACTTGGATAATGCGATTTTTCTTGTAATGAAAAGTATATTAAAGAAGTCATACAAAACAAATAATATGTTCATGCACATTGATAGATTCCTCGGTGTGCAAATTCTCACCTATTTTACATGCATGATTTTTCTTATAATTGTATTAATTTTAATCGGTATAGAAGCATGTTCTACTTTTTCATGAGACTGTTCCACACAGTATTTTCAGTCAATTTACGTTTCTTACCTTCTTTTTAAGCTCCTTAAACATTTTTGAAAGTCTATGAGAAGACCTAGAATGTTTTTTTTTTTTTTAATTATGTCCTATTCCTTAGGCCTCTATATCACCTTCCTTTGTGAAGCACAATGAATAGCTTACCATCACTCTGAATCTAACTAAATGTTGTTAAAATAGACTAAGTATATTTCAAAACTATAGATAACTAGCACAAAAATAATGTTTAGCAAGAATAAACATCGTATGCACATAGAAACTCTTAGTTTCAGAATAATTAAACTTGTTAAAGATGTTGGGTGGTGTTTTATGGTACTAGAATTTAACAAAATTATCTAATGGTGGGATTTACATTTCCTTTTTGTGATTTCTAGTTTGCACTACACTAATATTTAGGTAATGGAGTATCGATCTATATATATATATATATAAGGGATATAACTTGAAAGTAATGATTTTTGTTACATTTTATTTGTCTCACCATCATATTGATGTTATGCATTGGAGTGATTCATTTTAAAAAGGCATGAATTTTGTTTTATCAGATATATGAATCACATTTGATCATTCTATTATGGCAAAAACCCTCTTAGTAGGAGATAAATATAGTTGAGTCAAGTCTCTAAATTAGATATTTTGAGCTAGTTGATATAATAATGGTGGACCTACCAAAACCAAAATGGTTGATATGTTCATAGATCATAATCAACTAGTTAATGGCAAATATTTTGGTGTATAGTACTTTCCTTTCTTTGAACTAGTTTATTTATGCTTTGTGGATTTAAAATGTTTAGTGAAGGTCCTAGTTATGTAATGAGGATTGAAAGTTAGCATACAAGCAACAAATTATACATGAATTTGGTTGTTGCTTGATTGAAACTTAAACAAAAATCCATCATAAAAACTTATTGATAAAAATTTAAGCTTTCTTTGTATATATATTTGAATGTTGTCAGAAAAATACAATTAGTTCACTAAATATTCATCAACAATTCCTAGACTCTTAATTTCTTGTAAATATTTTGGTGTATATTACTTGCCTTTCTTTGAACTAGTTTATTTATACTTTGTGGATTTAAAATGTTTAGTGAAGGTCCTGGTCATGTAATGAGGATGGAAAGTTAGCATACCAACAGGAAGTTATACACAAAATTTGTTGTTGCTTGATTGAAACTTAAGCAAAATCCAACATGAAAGTTTTTGTTGATAAAATTTTAATTTCTTTGTATATTTGAATGTCATGAGAGGACTAAAATTAATTCACTCAAGATTCATCAACAATTCCTAAACTCCTGATTTCTTAAAATATATCTCTAGACAAATGTTTGTTGAAGATAAAAGTTAATTGGTCATTTGTATTAACACACTCTATTGTGCAATCACCTCTTGCTATTTGATCTCTTATAAAATTATGTAAAATCTCAATATGTTTGATTTTAGAATGCAAAACTAAATTCTTAGTAAGGTTTATTGCACTAGTATTGTTACATTTAAGTGAGATGTGATAAAGAAAGATTCCATAATCTTCTAAATATTGTTTCATCCAAAGAGTTTGAGCATAACAATATCCAACATCTATATTAGACTTTTGTTGTAGATAAGGCTACACAAGGTTGTTTCTTAAGATGTCATGAAACTACGAAACATCCTAACAAATGACATGTGCTACTGACACTCTTTTTATATATTTTGCAACCACCCAAGTGTGAAATTGAAAAACCTACAAGGCCTAATGACGCTCCTTTAGGGATTAAAAAACAAAATGCATGGTTCTTTTTATATAATTTAGAATTCTCTTTGCAACAATTAAATATGATTATTTGGAGATTGTTTGAAATCTAGCACAAATACTCACAAGTTGCATGATTTCAGGTCTATTTGTGGTGAGATAAAGTAAGGATCTAATCATATCTCTATACATATAAACTCGTTTACCTCCTTTGTCTGGATCTAAGTAGCAATTTGTTGTCATTGGTGTAGTAGTTTCTTTAGATGAATTCATGTTGAATTTCTTAAGAAGTTCAATGCAATACTTATGTTGAGTTGATTGGTTTATAGTTCAAGAATGAAGTTCAACAACTATCCGATCATGAACATTTCAAAGTCTCTTTTGCATCATACTAGCAAACTCTTAACAAAACATGGGGTTAGTTTATCATCACTTTGAGACTTGCGGCATACTTCAAGACCAACATCTTTTTATAAAAGTTTGAAAACATTTTCTGTTATTGACTAAAATAATTGATTATAACTAAGTATAATTGATCATTATGTTTTCATGTAACCAAGAAAACATTTTGATCATTATGTTCTCCATGTAACAAAGAAAGCATTTTGAAGCAGTATAACCGATTATTATTTAGCATAATGATTATTCACGATAGTGTAGTTTTCCTTATATTGCGTAATATAATAATTATTTCTTAGAATAATTTATTATTCATGAAAACCAATTTTGATTGTGTTAATCGATTTTTTTAGATAATTCATTATGCAATCAATTATGACTTCATATAATTGATTATTTGTGAGTATAGTGAAAACCATTTTTTGACTTGGATGAAGATAATCTATTATAAAATTAACATAATTGATTACTATGTTTAGAAGAAAGAAAGGTGGGTTAATGTTTTACATTTAATCACCTTAAGACAGTTAACAGTGCAATCATAATTATGAGTGCCAACGATTCTCCTTTTAGGTGTCAATTCATAAACATTTTCCTAAAACAATGAACGCACATACCATTCTCCACCTTTGGACATAATTTTAAAAAAAAAAAAAACATGTGTGTGATACTTATATAGGAGAAAAATGTAAAGAAAAACATCATTTAAACTGAAATATAAGAATTATATAGCAAACTTGATGAAACAATAGCATTCAATACCAATACTAGAATAAAGGCAATGAAGCAATATAATCAAAACAAAAGAAAGAAGATTATCAAGGACCACAATCAACATTTGTTGCCACCACCAATGTAGTGCTTCCTTAATCTTCTTTAGAGAAATGTAAGCTTTATATAACATGTGTTTGATGCATGATCATTTTTCAAACAATAGAAACAAGTAACAAATGATGATCCAGATGGTTGCCTGAATTTGAGGAAAAATAATTAATGTTTTTTATTTTTTTTTGTTTTTTTGTTTTTTTTTTAAACTAGGTCCAACTTTATCCATAACTCACTTTTATGAACATAGGAGTGCATTTAGGTTTAGTCTCCCTAATGTGAATTTTGCAAGAGTGTTAATATGATACTTAATTTTTGTTAAATGTTTCTTACAATCCTTACACTCATGCGTTCTACCTTGAAAATTGGATTTATAGTTGCATGAGGAATTTTCATACATAATGTTTATAACGTCAATATCAATTTATCATATTTCTCTTAAAATTGATTGAATCTATTTTAAAACCATTTATTCTCTCCTTTGAATTTTTTTTTTTTTTTAGATATGAGATATGTTTTGCTTTTTCATGTAGTTCTTTGAATGGGTCAATCAATTTAGCATAATTTTCATCAATTTCAAAATAAGAATTACTCACGTTACTCTTGCTTGATTCTACATCAGCAATAAAAAAAAAGATTGTCTTTTTCTTCTTGTTCTTCTTCTTCATTCTCACCTGAGCTACTTGATGAGTTGGAAGCATTAGGTTATTTTCACTCTATGGTATTTCTTAGCTTTCTTTTTCTCCTCAAACTTCTATTTCATAAATAAAAAAGACAATTGAGTTTAATGTGACCTTGATTATCACATTTATAGTATTTATAATTGGATTTTTTTCTTGCTTCATGAGACATTTTCGTGGCATGACAAATTTGTTCTTAATTTTGTTCTTGTATTCCAAAAGTTCTGAGAATTTCTTGACCAATAAATTCAACTTTCACCATCTGAATTGTTCATGTCTTTCTCTTACATGCTTATCTCAATATATTTTATCCTCTAAAACATAATGCAAGACTTTAGGTTCCTTTAATGTGTCCAAGAATTCTCTTGATAACACTCCAAATGCTCTGGAATTTGCCATGATTCCACTAACCACTCACAGTGGGTATGAAATATTTAATTATGTGCAAATCATAACATACATAAGGCTTCCCAATGTTAATGCATACACTAGTCAAGAAATTTTCACCTTCTCTCCTTCATTGCTAGGACACATACTTGAAGATAACTTACAATTGACATGAAATGGAGGGTAGAAATTTTCTTGCAATCTTGCATGTTGAAGCGCTGCAAAATTTTCATTAATAATTCTTTTGAGAAAGTCAAATCTTTCTATCTTTTATGTCTTGACTAATTTGCATCTCTAAAATACTTGTTTTTTGGTCCTAAGTCCTTCACATCAAACTTCGTAGTCATACCTTCAACTATAACATATGATCTTTATTAGGGCCTATCACCAATATATCATCAATATACAACAACAGGATGATAATATCGTTCTCATCAAACCCATTATAATAGGTACAATGGTCTGAACTCAACCCGTTACAAAAAAAGCTAATAATGATGGAATCAAATCTTGTATATCAACACTTAGGTGTATGGTTTAAATACTATAGAGATTTGGTAAACCTAAAATACCAATTTTCTTTTTATTTAAAATGTTTTGGTTTAAGCACACACACACACACATTCAGCCTCAAGAGGTAATCATTGTCATGTTGATGAATTAGACCACATACCACGTTCAGAGGAGGATGTTCCCTCTATTGGTGATCAACCCATAATTCGACAAGTTGGAGGAGGGTAAGACTTAAATTAATTTATTTCATATATATATATATATATAGAATTTTCTAATACCCATTTGATAAAATTATTGTCTTATATATTTGTATGATTGTGTGTTGGTGTTAGCTTTTATCCAACCAAAGTTGCATCCAAAGCTATCACATCCACTATTAAGCAACAATATAATGAGCCATGGGTTTCATGGGGCTATCTAATAAGTACAAATTTTGAGTGTTTTTATACATGAGAAATATTGAGTACTTGTGGGTTTAAGTGTTATTTAAAATAGTAATTACTCCCAATTTTAGAGTTTTTGGATTTAAATTTATGTTTTGAGTCATGAGTTAAAGAAAATCATTTAATCTCAATTATTGTGAAATTTCAAGTCATTTTGAGTGTTTTTATACATGAGAAATATTGAGTACTTGTGGGTTTAAGTGTTATTTAAAATAGTAATTACTCCCAATTTTAGAGTTTTTGGATTTAAATTTATGCTTTGAGTCATGAGTTAAAGGAAATAATTTAATCTCAATTATTGTGAAATTTCAGGTAATTTTGAGTGTTTTTATACATGAGAAATATTGAGTACTTGTGGGTTTAAGTGTTATTTAAAATAGTAATTACTCCCAATTTTAGAGTTTTTGGATTTAAATTTATGTTTTGAGTCATGAGTTAAAGGAAATCATTTAATCTCAATTATTGTGAAGTTTCAGGTATAAAAGAATGAAGAAAATGATAGATTGAGAGATTCATGAGGCAAAGAAATGAAAAGTTTAAAATAGAGAAAGGCCTAAAAGAAAAGCCACTTAACCTAAGCCTAAAACCAAGTCTAAAAGGGGATTTTTAGGGTTTTGGACGGAATCAAGACCTAGAGGACGGAATCAAGACGGAGAGGACGGAGGCATATGGCTAGAATTAAGATTTTCTTCTTCTATTGCAATCTTCCTTTCTTTGAAGTGTAATGGCTACTATGAGTAGCTAAGTTCCGCAACTTTGGGATTGAATGTAACTTCTTGAAGTCATTTGTATTTTAGCGATTTTATATATAATATTCAGTTTCTACTCCATTGTTGTTTTCATCTTGTGCTTAATGCTTGATTTTATCTGATCAATAGAGTCTCGATTTTGATTCTTAAACTTAACTAAAAGTACTTTTGAGTTTCCGACCTAGATGAAAATAGTCGATATATTGGAATACTAGGGATAGGTTTCGATATATTGATTGCGTTTAACATCCGTTCTTAACGCTGGGTAATTTACTAAATAGCTGAGGAATCAGTGTTTAGGAAATTTCCTTATGAATTTCATATCAGAGGAATCGGTGTGAATGATTTTTATATGTGCATCAATTGAGAGTAGTTACTAATATTGTATTTTATTATCAAGTCCAAAATATGAATGAGGGAAAGAGATGAAGTTCAATCCCAAAGTCTTTCTAGATCTTGCTAACTCCGTTTTATAATTGTTATTTGTTTTTAATTGTTCTTTTACGTTTCTTGACTCAATTTATCATCAAATCATCGTGAAATTGTTATTGCTTAATGAGTAGTGACGCTAAATTCTAAAACAAAACTATTCTCTGTGGGAGCGACATCCTTACTTTATAAATTTATATTACTTGTAACTCAGTACACTTGCCGATAAAAGTCTTAACACTATCCCTCTAAATGATCACGAGCATTTCTTTCAACGTTTTAAGGTAAGTTGTTTGTTTATTTTGGGATCTCTATTTTAGTATTTAGAATTTTTAGTAAAATAGCTTGTGTATGTAAGATGGATATTATTTACATTTTTCACATTTTTTGTCACCTCTTTCTTTACAATTTTATCCTGAAAATAAAATAGATAATAGAAAGAAAACTAACCTAAATGATAGTTTTAATTAACATTCCATTGCTCCACTGTATCCACGTCCTGCACTCAAATAAAGATGGATAAATAGAAAGAAAACTAACCTAAAGATATTATTTAAACAAATTATAAAGATGAGGCACTCCCAATATATTTGCAACAATATGAACTAAACATAAGTAATGAAATGAAAATATATAATTTTGCAATAGTAAATAGACAATGGAATGGAAATGGCCGATACAAACCTGCCCTTCAAGAAAGTCACTATGAGCAGATAGATAGTTAGATCTGGAAGAAGAATCGACAAAAATCCTAGAAAAATATTGAAGAGAAATCTGGAAACTTTATATCCCATTAGAAAAATGATAAGTTTCACTATGCTCTGGTACACAAACAGAAGCCATTATTGATTTTAAAGTGTCATAACATATTCCTGCTCCAATCCTGAAACTTAACTTTTATTGCAATTGTTGCGAGAAAACTATGAAACTCCCGAATCAAATAGACACATGGCATCAATACAACACTTATTAGAAATTACATTGTCAATTTTCCATACCATAACATTAAGTCATTAACATGCATGGTGACGGAGGCTGGGTACATGGAATGAGCCAACGTTAGTTTTAACCTTTTAACTTGACCTACTACAATACTGAATACAACTCATTACCTTGATAATTACCTCTATAGACTGAGGCATGTTAAAAACTCTTATGGATGACCATTCTTTCGTCCCTTTGGCGGAGGTTTTCAATTTTGGTCACGTTTTAGAATTTTCTACTGGTTATGTTAGTGTTTGCAAGTTGCAACAAGTTGCAACTGAAGTAGGTAATTTTTGTTATATATGAACATTAAGATGTTTTTGGTTTGCAAAACAAAAACATATTGCATATTAACACTCTAAATTCTTGTTAGGTTACTTTAAAGTCAAATTTTTAATGTTTTCTTTTTCATCTTAAACCATCAAATATCACACTTAAGTTTTATTTTCCAAGAAACTCTAATTATTTATAACCTTTTCGTTTTTTTTTTTTTTTTTTTTTTGTGAAAGAATTCTAATGTGCCTATACTAAAATGTGATCAATGTTCAATATATGAAGTTTAACATGTACCCAGCTCTGCCTGCTCACTTGAGTGTTTTTAAAACTAATGTATCTTTCCTACTGAACCCAAGTTTACATTATTGAAGTAAAACAGAACTTTTTCCCCTTTCTTATTTTGGATAATGGTTAGATTGATTAGTACACCCTTTCTCTTTGATCTTTGTGAAGGCTACCTATACGAATTTTGTTTTTCTTTTGGTATATTTTTCCCTTTCCACAATTTTAAATTATCTAAACCCTTTTGAAGTTTTTTGTCGTATATATTGCTATTTCTGAAACTCAGGCCTAGACCAAGGGGCAGATGTATTTGATGGATTCATTAGGATTCTGTGAATACGAAATTCTTAGTATCCTCGGTTTAGAAGCTATCCTTCATTATCACATTAAAAATTTCAAAGGAGAGCTGATTGTTGGGCTGGCATGTTTGAAGTTGACATCTTAACAACAACAATAGAGAAAAGTATGACCTACCAAAAACTGGGAAATATACCAATTCAATAAACAAAGAAAACCATTTAATGTGCACTTAGAGATTCGATAATATGGAATTGTTGGCTTTGCCTGGCAAATTATGTCAACTTGTTGAACCTTCACTTGAATGTTCAACACAAGCTATACAAAATAAGTGGTTGACTAAATGGATATGGAGACAAAATAGAGATTGTATACATGTTATACAAAATAAGTGTTTGACTAAATGGATATAGAGACAAAATAGAGATTGCATACATGTTTTTAAAGGGTTGGGGAAGTGTTGGGTAAGATTGAAATCTATAGACAGTCGATTTTCTTGATATCAAACTAATTGAACATAGGAAAACAATTATAATTATGATATAAAAGAACTAAACATGCAACATAGTATGGTAGATAGCCAACTTAAAATTACATTTCACTTGTATATGATTTCAATGTTCTTTTGATTCTTAACACACGTTTATTTCACTTGTATATTGATAAGTGCCAAATTTCGGTATTCTTAGACATGAGAATACCGGAATTTGTGAGAGTTTAAGTATTCCTAAGGAAATATTTAACCCCAAATATAGAGTTTTTGGAATCGCATGTAAAAACTAATTCATGAGTAGAAAGAATCCAATTAACTACAGTTGTTGTGGCTTTCAGGAAGAAAAATATGAAGACAAAGAAAGATTGGAAGTTTGGCGAAGAAAAGAGCTGAAAAGACAAAGCAACACTCGCCCATATTCGCCCATAGCTCGTCCTAGGCGAATAAAAGCCAGAATGACAGGAAGGTGCAGAGGTCCTCACCCTCAGTTCGCTCCAGGCGAGAAGGTTTTCGCCCGGGCGAGGATATTTCGCCCCGGGCGAAATTACTCCAGTGAGCTTCATGAATTTTCGCCCGGGCGAAATTACTCCAGTAAGCTCCATGAATTTTCGCTCCAGGCGAGGAACTGTGGCTCAGGCGAAAAGCCACTCGAGTTGAGCCAAGAATGCGTATATAGGGTGAAAGAGGGAGAGAAAAGGG
>Ga0209489_102944_pt1 | contig 33881 bp, 15 predicted proteins | sample SiratrowhiteBW_FD_187527 | JGI IMG/M metagenome (GOLD analysis project Ga0209489, IMG submission 187527) | Root nodule microbial communities of legume samples collected from California, USA - Siratro white BW (SPAdes) (version 2) | ecosystem: Host-associated > Plants > Roots > Nodule | place...
TATATATATATAATATTGTATTCAAATTAATAAAACATTCTAGAGAATATTTATTAAATACAATAAAATATTTAAAACTATAAATTATAAAATATTTAATATACCAAATTTTATTCAATAGACCAAATTTGGTATATGTAAAAAAATCTTAATTTTATTAAATATATTTAGTATATTTAATAAAATACATTAATTTAAGAATTAAATCTGCAAGTTGAAATATTTAACCTTATTTTTTTACAAAAATGATCTAATCATACTTAATAAGAGTTTAATTACTCAAATTAATACTTAATAATTAATCACATATAATTTTGAAGATTTTAATATTAAATAAGAACATTTTAATAATTAAAAATAAATGTCAAATAGTAAATTGTTACGTGTGTATACTTAATAAATTATCATTAAAAGACCTTTTTTTTTAGAAAAAAAACATCAATTCTAATTTATATTAGACCTTTTAATATTTTTTATTTATTATTCGTTGATAAAAATTAGTCATTTATTATTATTTGAGAAACGTTTATTGAGATAATAAATTATATACATTTACGTGAACATATTTAAATATTTTAGTATATTAAATATTTGATATATAAAATATGATAAAATATTTAATATATCAAATAGTAAATACTTGGTATGTTTTTAAACTAGTATAGTTTTAATTTAAACTAATTTAAAAAATAACTTAAACTATGTATACGATTATGTAAAAATATTTAATACATACTTACAAATATGTGTAAATAGCACACCTTATTAAAAATCCTGTTATAATTATAAAGTAGATTAAATCAATTCAATTTATTAATTTGATCCTTAGACTGAGAGAAAGTTATCATAATTGTTTTTATTCAATAAATATTTCTAGTTATTGAAAATTTAGTCATTAAATCAATCATTAACTTCGTTAATAATAAATTATAATTTTTTAAACTGAATTCGGTCACTTTATTTTCTATGTATTATTATTTTTCTTACATCATAATTTAACTTAATCTATTTCCAAATTCGTTTGTTACTCGAAGAGGCTAAATTAAAATATTCAACAAAGCAAATTATGTTAAGACGATAATATTTATCTTACCAGTATGGATGTATTAAATCTTTTTGAAGTACGCTGTAATTACATTAGGCTGTCCTTAAATTGGTAGTTCTCAAATGTTAAATATAGTAACCTTTTTAATGTAATTTGTATTAAGTAAGAAGAATTTATGATGTCTAGAGAGAGTCAAAAATCTTGTATAGACATAATTGAATACTTAAAATTTCGTAATCATTATTTCGTGTTAAGCAACTTGCTGCATAATAACATCGCCTTTAAACAACCATGTCTCAACATTTAAGTTTAAGCAACCATAACTTATATTATCTTATGCAAATTCTGTATTCAGAACAAAATGGGTGTTCTTTATATGTGATTTGATTCATATAAAGATAGATCATGATAAAGTGTAACGCATCTCGAATACCAATTGTTTCTAATAATGGATTATGAATAAAAATATTACTTTAATACAGCCCTGTTTAATTTTAAGTAATTTGTATATATGAAATTTACTTCAAAATAATGTTTTTATTCGTGAAGATAAAGCTATGTTTAAAAATTGATGATAAACCCATAATTAACTCTTTGAAAGGAAAATCAACAGTATCCTAAAAGCACTGTTTGATTTAGTTCCTAAGCTTCACTCCTTTAATTAATAATGATCTAACCCGTTTCTCACTTAAGAATATTTCTGATACAAAGAATTTAATTTGTATTCTTTACTCTCTTCAAGTAGTTATTTGTTGTATAAGACTTAGAAATTAATACTCACTAATTTTCATTTAATGATAGCCTAACTTCTTAACTTATTTTAAATAGATTTTCTTCTACTGATACAATGTTTTTCATTTTAATTTTTAGTAGTCAAGTAGCAGTTATAATAATCGCTTTTAGTAATATCATCGTATGTACATATGATTTTTTTTATTATAATATATTATAATTGTTATATATATTAATTTTATTTATTATATGAAAATTTGATAATTAGATATCTTGTTTATTGTATATTATGTTGAAATTATGTTATAATAAAAAAATAATTATATATAATCAAATATTTACATTTTAATTATACATAGTATATAAGTACTTTTTTTTTTATCTACGTGTAACTCCCTTACCACTGTTCTCAGTTTCTTTTTTTTTTCCTTCACTTTTAACCGTTATTTTTTTGTTAGATCTGCTTAGGACTCTTTTCCATTATTGGTCATTTTTCTTCTTCTTTTTCATTATATTTTTTTTTTTTTTCATTACTACTTTTTCTTGTGAATTTTGTATCATAAAAATTATTATTAAAAGTAAAATAAAAACTACTTGTGTCGACGGAAAAAATTATATATTATTATAGATTTTCATTGTTAAATGACCGTCAATATAGTTATACTCAACACATTCATTTTAATTATATTTTTAAATTAAAAATACATAATATTTCATGACGTGCAAATTATAATATGTTCCTAATCAAATATACATATTTTTTTTTAATTTGACTGTATGACCTATTAGATTACATCTAGTTATTTTTAAATTCTTATTAACTTAACTACATTAATCTAGTTTTATGTATATTTTTGAAAGAAAATAAATTCTTTAATTTTTCTTATAGGCAAGGTAACTGACACTTCAAAGAAAAGAAAATATAAATATAATCAACGATATAATATGATCTAAAGATAGAGATAGTAGAGATTCCTTATTTCTGAACACTCCATCAACATCTGTTATATATATATATATATTACACAACATTTATTCCATGTATTAATTTCTTGAGTTACATTTGATGTCACAAGTCATGAATGGTTTGTCTGTGTTCTCATACATAGTTTCCTTTGTCCTGAATTGGATTCATTTGTTTCATTTCTCACTCAATTTTGGTAAAGCTTATAATATAATTCATCAATTTGTAGTTTTAGTGTTGACACTCTCTTTGTTCTTGACGTCTCTCCATGACATTTTCTTCTCAGGAAGAGACCATTCGCGAGGCCATTGAAGATGCTGGATTCCAAGCCACATCAATCAGAGATGATAACGACACATCTGTTCAGATATGCCGCATACGTATCCAAGGCATGACATGCACGTCGTGTTCTTCCACTGTTGAGTCTGCACTTCAATCAGTCCAAGGAGTGGTGAAAGCCCAAGTGGCCCTTGCAACTGAGGAAGCTGAAGTTCACTACACTCCAAACGTTGTCACCTACAACCAAATCTTGGAAGCTGTAGAAGACACTGGTTTTCAAGCCACGCTTATCAGCACAGGTGAAGACATGAGCAGAATAGACCTTCAGGTAGAGGGCGTAAGGACGGGTCGTTCCATGAGACTAATTGAAAATTCTCTTCAAGCCCTCCCTGGGGTCCAAGGTGTAGAAACACACCCTTTGTTGAACAAAGTGTCTCTTTCTTATAAACCAGACTTGACAGGACCAAGAAATTTTATTAACGTGATTCAAGAAACTGGGTCTAGGCGTTTCAAGGCAAAGATTTTCCCGGAAGGAGGGAAAAGGAATAGTCATAGGAAGGAGGAAATCAAGCAATACTATAGATCCTTCATGTGGAGTTTGGTGTTTACTATTCCTGTGTTTCTAACCTCCATGGTGCTTATGTATATCCCTGGAATTAAGCATGGACTAGATGCCAAAGTTGTTAAAATGCTTACAGTGGGGGAGATTATAAGATTGGTGCTTGCAACACCAGTACAGTTCATTATAGGGAAGAGGTTTTACTCTGGTGCTTACAAAGCATTACGCCTTGGTTCTCCCAACATGGATGTTTTGATTGCCTTGGGAACAAATGCAGCATACTTTTACTCAGTGTATTCTGTGCTGAGAGCTGCTACATCTGATGGTTTCAAGGGTACTGATTTCTTTGAGACCAGTGCTATGCTTATTTCGTTTATTTTGCTAGGGAAGTACCTTGAGGTTTTGGCCAAGGGGAAGACATCCGATGCAATTGCCAAGCTCATGAACTTGACACCTGATACTGCTATATTGTTGACGTTGGACAGTGAAGGAAATGTTGTTGGTGAGGAGGAAATTGATAGCAGGTTGATTCAGAAGAATGATGTCATTAAGATCATTCCTGGTGCAAAAGTGGCTTCCGATGGATTTGTTATTTGGGGTCAGAGCCACGTGAATGAGAGCATGATAACAGGTGAGGCACGTCCCGTGGCAAAGAGGAAAGGGGATACTGTTATTGGAGGAACTGTGAATGAAAATGGAGTTTTGCATATTAAGGCTACATGGGTGGGATCAGAGAGTGCGCTTGCTCAGATTGTCAGACTTGTTGAGTCAGCACAGATGGCCAAGGCTCCTGTGCAGAAGTTTGCTGACCGCATTTCCAAATACTTTGTGCCTATGGTAGGGATTAGCTAAATTCATTTCTTCCTGTATTGATTCTCCAATAATATCTCTATAATATTCACTTAACGGATTTGAATAACTGATTTACTTGCTGTTTTATTTCTTTAATAGATTTGAATAGCTATAAATTAGTCATCTGTTAAGCAAAGTTTTCTTGTATAGCTATAGGCAAAGTTTCCTGTTATAGCGTTTAAGATTCTTATTAGATGGGATTCTCTCGATGATGAGAGATGTTCTTTCAGTTTGAATATGTTAGAAAGTCTAGTATCATTAGGATAATTTTAAATAATTTCCATTGATTTTAAGATAAATTCTAACATGTATCAAAGCTTATAACAAATCTTGGTGATTGTTTATTCTTGCAGGTTCGTCTGATAGATGATTTCTATATTTCATTTATGTTTTATAGGTTTTGCCTTCTAAAATTGAATCCTTATCTCTGTGGTACTTATTTTAGAGGGGTTTCTTTGAGCAGGTTATTTTGATTTCATTTTCAACTTGGCTTGCCTGGTTTATAGCTGGAAGGGTTAGTGCTTACCCGAAGTCTTGGATACCATCTTCCATGGATAGCTTTCAGCTTGCTTTGCAGTTTGGGATTTCTGTCATGGTCATAGCCTGTCCATGTGCTTTAGGTTTAGCAACACCAACTGCAGTCATGGTTGGCACTGGAGTAGGTGCATCTCAGGGAATACTTATCAAAGGAGGTCAAGCATTAGAAAATGCACATAAGGTCAGCATTTGACATTAAACTATAGGTCCTTAAATTCAGGATTTGCTTTGTATATGTTGGTGAAGTTAAGATGAACTTGCTTAGGTTGTCTTTCTTCTTATTTGAGCATAGGCACAACTTACCTAAACGTAGTAAGGGGTGGGATTTCGTGCTTATATGAAAAAATGTCACACGTAAAACATTTGAATCTGTTTATGGTTTGTCTTGTAGGTGAACTGCGTTGTATTTGACAAGACAGGTACTCTCACTATCGGGAAGCCTGTGGTAGTAAATACAAAGTTGTTAACAAATATGGTACTCCGAGAATTCTATGAACTTGTGGCTGCAGCTGAGGTAGGAATTCAATTATTGAGTTTCATATGCTTTCCCGTGAATAATTGAAATAAAACTTTTACATTGTATAACTTCCTGTGTCAGGTGAATAGTGAGCATCCCCTGGCGAAGGCCACTGTAGAGTATGCTAAAAGACTGAGAGATGAAGAGAACCCCATTTGGCCTGAGGCACGGGATTTTGTGTCCATTGCTGGACACGGAGTTAAGGCCATGGTTAGAAATAAGGAAATACTTGTGGGTAACAAGACCTTGATGGCAGACCACAATGTTGCACTTCCTGCAGATGCTGAAGAGATACTGGCAGAAGCGGAAGCAATGGCTCAAACTGGAATTCTAGTGTCTATAAATAGGGAAGTAGTTGGGGTTTTAGCAGTATCTGATCCATTGAAACCAGCTGCACAAGAAGTCATTTCCATTCTCAAGTCTATGAAAATTAGGAGCATCATGGTTACTGGGACAATTGGGGAACTGCCAATTCTATAGCAAGGCAAGTTGGAATTGAAACTGTTACTGCTGAAGCCAAACCTGAGCACAAGGCTGAGCAAGTGAAGGACTTGCAGGTACTTTGTTTAAATTGTGGATAGTACTTTAAGCTGAAAGGTGAATACACATGAATGCATAGTCCAACTATATTATGCTATATTTCAGCCTTTAATTGTCCAATCTTCACCCAGTAGTCCACATAGAGCCATGTACAATGAAATTTGGAACTATGTTTCTCATTTAATTGTTGAGACTGGATTTTGGCCCTTCGACTAAGATTGCACGGCTAATATTTTTTCCACTGCTACAGTAAATTCAAATCCATCATTATGAATTCTCAAAACTCTCGAACAATTGCACCGTCCGGGGGGAGAGAAAAACAATTTTGCATCTTTTCCTCTCCTATGTCCTAACGGTGGGAGGGGTTACAAGTCCAGTCATAAATCAATGATTCCAAAGTTTAAGCTAAAGACACTTGAATAATTTGAGTTTAATTATACATTGGCATCATAAGACTTTTTCACCCAAATATCTAAAAAGATTTGACCAATTTACCGTATTATTCTATTCGCTCAAATATCTAATAAGATTTCACCACTTTACCATGTTATCTTATTCATTAACATGATGTGATGTTAAGCTAAATTTTATGCTGAAACTGTATATAAATTACACCTAGTTTATACATCTCTAGCATGTATTACCTGTGTTAACATATTGAGCACCCTTCTTGTTTAGGCTTCTGGGCTCAGGGTGGCTATGGTGGGGGATGGTATCAATGATTCACCAGCACTTGTGGCAGCAGACGTAGGAATGGCAATAGGTGCTGGTACAGACATTGCTATTGAGGCTGCTGATATTGTCCTAATGAAGAGTAATTTGGAGGATGTCATAACTGCCATTGATCTTTCCAGAAAAACGTTTTCCCGTATCCGTCTCAACTACATATGGGCGTTGGGCTATAATCTGCTAGGAATTCCAATTGCTGCTGGAGCTCTTTTTCCTTCTACACGATTTCGGTTGCCACCATGGGTGGCTGGGGCTGCCATGGCTGCCTCTTCTGTCAGTGTGGTTTGCTGTTCTCTACTGTTGAAGTATTATAGGAGACCCAAGAAGCTGGACAATCTTGAGATACGGGGCATAAGCATTGAGTGATGTAAAATATGGTGCTGAAGAATTCATGGTGGGTCCTTGTGTTAGCTACTATGTGTTACTGCTACTATAGTATGTGGTGACTTGTTGAGTTATATGTTACTATATATCAAGAACCTTGGACAGTTGTCACTTGTAAGAAGCTGTAAACATTGCTTGCATGTAAAAAAATTTCTCTGGTGTTGGAATAATGTACACAATGAAAACCCTTCAAGTAATGATATTTGCCCCCGCAAACTTTACAGGACTTAAAATGGTGGGTTTATTTCAGTACATTTATATCACAATGTAAATACGTATGACAGTAGTGATATGTTTAGAGGAATAGAACCACGTGAGGTCATATAGATCTTAAAACAATGCAAGAATTTTGATGTGTAAATATGAATCAGTTTCAAGTGTTCTTCGACACCACGTACCCATCTCAATTTATCACATGCGAAGATATATCATTCCAAAGATCTAAGCCTTATCCAATGCTCAACACGAAAAAAAATAGTAGTTTAGTTTATTCTTTTATTTTATATGTGAATAGCAGACCACTAAATAAAAGCACAACAACCTTTAAAAAATTAACATACACAATTATTGACTCATGTGGTTGAGAGTGAAAATAGAAACAGGATATGCAGTTGAGGTGTACAACATTACTCGACAAAATCTTATGGGGTGTGTGAATTACTCAACCATTGCACATGGTGGTCTAGCATTCATGTCTCTGTAGGAAGATGTAAATCTATTCAACCCAACAAAGCAAAGCTTGAAACCCAAGGCTCAAGTCTGTTGAAAGAAAAAGGCTGTGATTATGTTGTTAGTCTTGAAGCAAAGATGAAGGCATGTCTGTCACATCTTTGAATGGCCACCTATCTTGTCGCTAGGCTTAGTCCAAGTTTCAGCTTCCCTTGAACGCTGCTGTTCAAATTTCTTTTTAGCTCTATAAAGGATATTATGCGCTTCTTCAAAGTGAGGATTTGTTGCAGCTCTTGTATCATCAATCCACTGAAGAACTTTCTTGTATGGGGATAATATACGACTGCGATCCTTCTCATCCAAAACCTAAGTTATCACAGTTTAACTTTACAAATTCATGTAAAATGCAATTATACCACCAATCACAATTCTAATTCAACTGAAGATTTCAAGATATTGTGCCAATTTGGTTGAATGCAGCACCAATAATTACAAGTCACATATAGTTACCTCGAGTTGCATAAGTTCACAAACCATGCTGAGATCTGCTATAGATGGCTGAGAGCCACCAAGCAGGAAGCGTCCATCTCCATTGAGCCAAATATCCTCCAGATTTGATAAAGAAGAAAATAGTACTTCTTCTGCTTCAGCAGCTGCTTTTGGATTAAGTGGACGGCCAGTTGCAGGTCCTAGTACAGTATTTATTACATAGCCCACTGCAAAGCTCGTGTGCTTCTACCAGTTAGTCATAGTTTACAAGAAACATGCCAGTTCTCTAAAAATGGGACAAACAAAGATGTTCTCAGCCTAGAAATATATGATTTAACATATGACTTGCAGAAATGGTAAAATCTGTTCTTCGATCAGATGTTGCTTTTAAAGAAAAAACGACAGAATAGGGATTGTTATATGCATTGATTGTTGCATTATATCACGACACTAAATTAATGACATGAAGCTCTCCACAAGTGAGTAATTATTTAATCCCATTTTAGTCCACTTAAACAATTATTGAAGATGTTGCCAACTTGCACTCTAGTATACTTACAACAAACTTGAATGCTCACAACAGTAAGTATGTAGAAGATAATGACTTTATGATTGAATTTTCTTAGTAGTCTGTAGCCATATATTTAACAATCCCTAACCAGCACACGAGTTCCATAGAAGAAACTCAACTGTGCATGGAAAATTGCATTGTTCTAAGGAATTGGAAGATGTCTGGATTTAGTTGTGTAAAGCACCTGTTCCGTTTCGTAAATTAGAGTGGTGCCAATCCATTACTGAGTTAATTTTTGCTCTCCTGAAAATATCACTTGGGTACCTGATACATCATGAGTAAAATTTAGATGCAAGTTTTCAACACTTTTATGACAAAGCATGGCAACTTATGCTTAGATTAGATTGTAGGAAATGTATCTCCAGGTAGCACAAAATTGAATTTAAATTCAACATGATTATTTTTACATATTTAAACTTAAATCAACTTCATAAAACCAACTTGAACTTGTAAGATGATATTTGTATTTATATACTATAATTTGATTATATTTCTAGTTGATAGGACATCTCTAACATATCTAAAAGTGAAGAACAAGCGCATTAGCAATGGACAAGCAACCCTGGTCATGATTAGGCCGTTTCTAATCATGTATGTTTAACTAGACTTAAACAATAAAATCATGTTCAACCACTGCGCAGTGAAACATTCTAGCTCTGACATTTAAAGGACTATGAAGTATTTATTTAAACAACCAGGTAGTTCAGGACTTCAGAAGCAAAAGAACAGAATCTACTAACCAGTGGTCGGCAGTTCCAGGAAAAGCAGATTTAAGATAGACAAGGATTGCGTGGCTGCCAAAAGAAAACGAGGTTTATTAAGAACACATTATAAAATAAAAAATAAAATATTCCTAATGGGGGATTCAAAATTTACTCATTACAGCATTTAAGGGAACTAAATAAGTATGAGGCAACAGAAAACATGTTATTTAAAACAAAATACATCATATAGTAATCCTACACCAGTAGATGAAAAGAATTCATTAATCACTGGAAATTTAAACGCACATCTTTCATTCACTTTCCTGAGCCAAGAAGGCACGAGCTTCAAATAAACCAAAAAAAAAATGTATTTTATAAGCAACTACCACTCTGCATCATGTATAGACAACCCAATTATTACAACGAGATTGTTTACAAATAAACGAAATTATTTCTATGCAACTATAAAACGTTAGTTCATCGGATAAGCATCAGGAAAACTTTCTATGGGGCCACACAATCATCAATTAGCGGATAGGATATGCAAACAGGCATATAGCTTCAAAATAAGTATGATAGCTTGGTTCACTCCCAGCATAGCATAATATTCTCAACTCAGTACTTGGACAAAGAAATTGAAGATATCTTACAGGAACACGCTCCATCCTTATCAAAGTCAAACACATAGGCATAATGAGACAAGTGCAATAATGCTTAACATTATAGAGGTGGATTAAAAGACAAGGGCCTTATCAATGATTACCTCTCGGAGAGACTGAAGCTTCCATGAACAATAGCCGGAACTTTCTGTAGAGGGTTTACTTCTGAAAAAAATAAAATACATTTCAAGTCAACAGAAGAATAGACCACAAATTTTCCACCAATCAGTATTCACTGCAAAGCAAATGCACCAGATCTTTGTGCTCCTTTTTGGAACCATTATACCATACTCCTTCAATTGAACCTAAATGGATATACGCACTATTAAATTTTCTATCCACCACTTAGTGAGTGCCATGACAAAATACCATAACATATTATTATATGTAATGATAGAACAAAAATAAGCTATGGATATAAAACCTCGTATGAAAAGAAACACTCTCTGTGTATTGTGATAATACTCAGTAATCACAAGGAAGCATGCTATTCTGTTTTCTTTCTAGCAAAACAGAAAAGATCTGCACAACAGAATGGAGAGAGAAAATAGAATCATCACTAATAACAAAGGTAGATTTGAAAAAAAGAAGACAAATTTAGGTTATTAACTAAACTAACCTTTTTTCTTAATTACGAATTAAATAACTGAATTTTATAATTAGGAACAAAGAGTTCGTTAAGTGCAGAGTTGTTAGTGAATGAATAGTTATAAAGTGCATATGCTTATTTAACATCTTAGATTAGATGGATACTGCTACAGATACCTCTGAATTCAGAAGAGAGGTGGTGGCCTTTGGAAATGTCTACTTTGATCTCCACGAAGTCAATTCCGTTCAATCTTTTCAACACAAAGATTATGATAACAGTGTTTTAGTTCATCATAATCATATCGTAATATAAATAATAAACAGATGATGGCTTTGTTTAGTGGTGTGTGCAAAGTATGAAGAAATATTAACCTGCAGAATATGAGAACCGCTCGAGAAGGCTGGGACATTCGATCCGCATACACCTTCAGCTTCTCCATCACCATCGATAACAAGTTTGGGAAGCAGAGCAGTCAGCAAAGCACTCCTTTGACTTTACTCTCTATCTTCTTCGTTGCATTGCTTCTTTTGCCTCATTACACACTTACCAGGACCTTTTAACGGTCAAACTTTATATCCATAAACTAATAATTTATGGAATGCTTATGAGGAACAGTTTTTATCCTTTCGGATAAACGTGTTCGTGTTCGACGAAACTAAAACAAACCTTAAATTAGATAAACTTTTCAGTTGTTTGAAGGAAGATATTCTTTCGTACACAAATTTAGAAGGGTTTCTGAGAACTTTTGTTAAAAATATATATAAAAAAAAAAAACCCACTCCCAAATACTCTTTTAGCTTTGTATTAAAAATACTTAAAATATACACTATAATATAATTCTCTTACCTGTTTTCTTTTGACATTGTTAAACTAATATAAAATCATTTTATTAAATCTACGAGAACATTAATAACAACCCTCAACCAAATAGTCTAAAAACGAACTTGATTATATTGTTCTGGATATAGAATAAAGTATAATACAAAAGAATTACATACCTTCCGTGCATCGAAAGTCTCCAACTTTATTAGTTATTATTTTATCAGTGAGAAATTTATATAAAATAAATTGAGAAATATAATGGTCTATAGTTCAATCAAACTTTGATACAATGGTAACATAACTATCACGCAATGACGTGCTTCCACGCCAGTGCCATTTGGATAATGCATATAAATTTATATTTGCACAATTCAAGGATTGGGGTCAATATAGTGATGCAATAAGCACTCTTGTTTTTTATTAAAAAAAAAGGTATTGTACTGTTCATATAGCTCTACTGCAATTTACCAACTCCTTGAAAATATTATACAGCAAAATTAAATAACAGATAGACCATTATTAACTATCCAACATAAATTAAGGGTCTCAATACAGACAAAACATTATCATCTTTGATGTTCCAATCAACATATGTATACGCATCACATAAAGTTGTCTGTCAAGGTTGTTTGGTCACATTTTTGAAGTTAGTGGGGTTCTAATCCTAGATTCCATCAGGCTATCTGCCTGATTAGATTGCTGCTCAGAAAGCTTCGTTTTGAGCTTATAAAGGACTTTATGAACTTCATCAAAGTGAGGTCCCGTTGCTTTTCTTGTGCTCTCAATCCACTGCTGAACTTTCTTGTGCGGGCCAAGAATACGATCACGGTCCTTCCCATTTAAAAGCTGCATCCAAAGAAACTAAGTCAATATCCCAATTCCTCTAGAGGAGGGGATGAACATTCTGTCCTGCGTGTCACATTTCTACCTAAACAGTTCTTAATTAGATCGACATTAAAAGTAAACTATATTTCCTTATCTTAGTCAAACCAAACATGCCTGACCACACCTGTGTGTTTCTGGACTTCTCAATCGTACAACATAAACGAAATCAGAAAGAGCTCTACAATTTATTTTCTTCAAACTCAAGAAAAAAGCTTAATGAAAAAATAAAAACATCCCCTTTTCCCCAAGTCATGACATAATTAATGATGATTCCTATTTTAGATTAACTTTAACATTTACCTCTAATTGCATAATTTCGCAAACCAGACTGAGATCTGCTATGGATGGTCGTAAGCCACCAAGCAAGTACTTTCCATTCCCCTTAAGCCAAATGTTTTCTATTTTTGTCAAAGATGAAATCAAAATTTTCTCAGCTGCAGCAGCTGCTTGTTGGTTCAGTGGTAGACCCAATAGTGGCGCTAGTACAGTATTTAGAACAAATGTAGCTGGAATACAATAAAGAAGATATATCATTAAAAGAAACAAAGCAGGAAAAGTTTTGCATACAAACAAAAAAACGGCATCTTCACCTGTGCTCAAAGGAAATTTATGCAAAGCATGGGTTCAACATGTACATGTACAAGACTAAACAAACTGTAATGCAAATTACTTTGCCATTGATACAAAGCATCGGAGTAAGATACACTATCTTCTACAACTAATTAAATTGTCTAGAGTAAGGTATTTAAGTATATTTTCTGAAGCTTCACTGTCATCTTCCAGCTATGTTTTTAACTCTACTCAACTTCCCTACTTTGCAAATGGAAAGAAAAATTCCTCAAAAGTGCTAGAGTATAAAACTATCTGATCTAGCAAGCAAGCAAAACATGACACTAATTTCTGAATTATGTACATTGAGATTAGTTATAGTAAGCCAACATGATAAGAACTCATGAAATAACATTAATTCTCATTCTAGTTTCACATGCAAGCAAGCAAGACAACAACAAAAAGCGCAAAAGGATTCTTTATGAGCTATGATGCACCTGCCCCACGCCGCAAATTCTGATGATGCCAATCTAACACAGAGTGAATTCTTGCCCTCCTGGAAAGATCGGCTGGGTACCTAAAGGAATGAACAAAACAAAAATTGTTAAAAAAACAGGCAAAAAAGTGTGTCCACAGCAAAGGGATCAATATAAACACAACAGACAGGAACCAGCTGTAAATGACAAGCATACAGAAAGGTAATTCTTGCAGTAGGATTTCAATTCTATAGACAAACATAACTCTATTTATGCTTTGAAATCCAAAATTATAAGGATATAAAATGGAACTTAATATTAAAATCCTTACCCTATCTTTGAAAACCAAACAAGAAAAGGATTACCCTCTCCTCCCCCCTCTTTAACAAACAAAATATCAAATCAAAATCCCTCTCTTTCATTCCTTCCCCTCCCCTCCGTTAAACCAAAAGATCCCTTATGACATGAAAAGCACCAATGCACATACAAACTGCCAAAATAACATTATTATCAGTAGCAAAAAAGACGCCACTTTGTTAAGAAACAACGCCGCATTTAGCCAACGAAACACATAAACAATCAAACACCCTTCCTTGCTTCTCTACATTCATATATCTTGATTTCATAGACAACATTGCAATTAAATTGTAAAAAGGGAGAAGACAATAATAACAACTAACCAATGGTCTGCAACTCCTGGAAACGCCGATGAAAGATATATGAGAATTGCATGACTGCAAAGAAGAAAACAACACACCCATTAACAAGGATGAAGATAATTCCATACTCCATAAGCATGGAATGCGTTGACCACTGTAACCAGCACCAAACCAAACCAATAACACAATGAAATTTGAAGAATCGCATTAAACGTGAGATTCTGAAGCTGAAGTACCTCTCAAATAGGTTGAACCTTCCATCAACAATTGCAGGGACTTGCCTTAAAGGGTTAATCCCTGAAGGAAAATCCAAAAAAATTAAAGACGAGAGAATATATATACTGTTTTCCATGAAAATAAAAACCGACAATTGAGTGATTACCTCGGAATTCGGGAGATAAGTGCTCACGTTTGGATAAATCGACTTTGATCTCCTCAAAATCTATTCCATTCACTCTGTACAGAGACCGTATTCAAATATTCCAGAAGGAGACAGCAAAAACTAAAAGGAAAAGAAAAAGATAATTGGGGAAATAGAAATACTTGCAGAATATGAGAATCGCACGGGATGGCTGGGACATTCGATCTGCATAAACCTTCAGCTTCATCTTTCTTTCTTTCTTGCTCTCTCAGTTGCTTAAACACTCGATACCCTTTATTACGTAATCTTATCTGTAAATATGTCAACGGTTTTGCATTCTCCACACCATCATTTAAAACCTGCACCCCATTATAAAAAATATATATTTTATAATATATTTTGGGATTCCAAAATATATATTTGGAAGGCGCAATTTTGAAATTTATTACAACATGCATAATTCAAAATGTATTTTCAGTTTTTGAAATATCTTTTGGGATTTACTATTACATTTTTAATTATATGTTTCTATCTAGAGTATACTTTGCATCTAGAAATTATTTGGTTTTTTGAAAAAAAACTTATGAACAAAGAAATTAAGTATATATTTATAAACTAAAATCTAAGAATATGCATATGTAAAAATAAAATGAATATTGTGAGTAAATAAAATCCTGTAAGACTACCACATTTACGTGTAATTTTTATATTTTATTAAATACTTAGATCTTAAAAAATATTATATAAAGAATGTAACTTAACTTTTACATAATATTATGTAGATCAGAGTATATATATAGATGGTATAGAATAATCATACTCACATATGCCAATTTTTATATAATGTAATCATTTAGAAATACTAATGTAAATATGCTAAAACTAATATTAAAAAAACACCTACAAAATGTGAATCGTGCACGAGTTTAAATACCTATTTTAGAAAAAAAATTCCATAACTTAAAAAAAAAAACTTTCGAAAAGGTTTTTTCGAAAGTCAATGGGATGACAATTGTATTTCAGTAAAAACATTTTAAAAATATTTATTTACATTTTAAAAGTATTTATTTACATTAGAAAATGAAATACTTTCGAAAAGTGTTTCTTTTTTTTTCTAAAAGGACATTTTTGTCAGTGACGTGCAGGAAGTAAACGATGAGATACAGGAACCAACTGCCCACTTATTTTATGGCCAACGGGCTGGGCCTTACGAGGCTGTTGGGAGGAGTGCTTCTTCCTGCAGACTAATTCTTCCTCCACCCCCGTACTTTCTTCCTGTACCTCCATATTTATTATTAAAAGACAACTATACCCTTAATTAAAAAGTGTAAAGCCAAAAATACTCTCCATCTTCTTCACTTCTATATTTGGTTCATATCTTGTGTATTTGGTTTTTTTTCCCAAATCTTCAATTAAACCTTCAAATAAGTTGTAGGTAACCAATTTTTTATGTTTATTAGCAATTAGTAAGTCTTATTGTTGATTAGAGTATTTGATTTAGTGTTTTGGGACTATCGATGGCGAACGAAAAGTTTTTCCGATCTGGTAGCATGACAACCGAACGAGCTTTATCTGGTTCTCATTTGTTTTGGAAATGACAACTGGATAGCACTCTCATCCGATTCACATTTGGAAAAAGATGTAAACCGGATGACACCTCATCGGGTTTACACTATTAAACCGTTCACCTTCTTATGTACCTAATTTATTTTAAACTTAATGCAATTAAATTATGACTTTGTTATATATGCTGTCACCTACCACCACCCAATTAAAAAAATTAATGTACATAAAAATAAAAAAAGAAATGAAGAGTCTTTTTTGTTGTTGTATGTTTACTCCTAATTTCAATTTCCAACTCCATTTTAAATTAAGAGTCTCTTCTGCTGCATTTCATGGAACATTTTAGGAAGAGTCTCCTGTTTTGCACGTTAACTCTTCCTGATTAAGTTTCATTTCAAATTCAATTAAAATAAAATAAAATAAATTTAACTAATGCAAATGAAGAGTCAAAGAATACAATTTTCTTCCCGAACCCAAGAAATCAGATACCTTCTTCTGAATATATCTGTAACATGGCATTCCAACAACTCATAAAAAAATAGATTTGAGAACCGGACCGGGTGGTGTCCAGTTCACAACTTACACACCGGATGGCACCCCCTCCTGTTCATCCGGTTCTTATTTTTTTTTTAAATTTAAGAACCGGACAACTAGCCATCCGGTTCTCAAATTTCAAAAAAATGAGAATCGGATGGCTAGTTGTCCGGTTCTCAAATTAAAAATCGGATGACTGACTGTTCAGTTTTTAAATTTTAAAAATGGTTGGAGCTCTTTAATAAAGCAGGGACAATTTGATAATTTTGACAAGGTCACTCTTCGAATTAAAATTTGCTATGGAGATGCAGGAAGAGGATATGGGGGTGGAGGAAGAATTTGTCCTTCCTACAGACAAATTCTATCTCCATCTCCAATTTTCAAAATATTCCTGTAGAAATGACCAAAATGATCTATGGTTATTTGATTACATTTACAAAATAAATGATAATCAAATGGCACCCTCATCCGGTTTACATTTTAAAAATAAATGTAAACCGGATGACAACCTTTATAATTTTTGAAATTCTGAATTTAAACATAATAAAATGAAAAAATATTATTATTGTTATAAAAACATATGCGAATTATAGAAATCGAATGACTTGCGGTTTGTACAATTTATAAGACCGTAAATCATTCGATTTTTCAAATGACTTTCAATTTTTATAACCTGCAAGTGATTAAAAAAATCAAATGTCTTAAAGATTGTACAAATTGCAAGTCATACAATTTTTTAACCTTGCAAATTGTATAAATCAAAAGTCGTTCGATTTTTTAAATACTTTGCAGATTGTATAAATCGTAAGTTGTTTAAAAAATGAATGACTTGCGATTTCTACAAGCTACAAGTTATTCAAAAATTCAAAAATTCAAAAATTCAATGGTTTTTATAATCCGCAATTTCAATTTTGAGTGAAATGAACGAGATTTTTAATATCTCCTTTTTCAATGGCTAAATGACATAGGAGGTGCAAAATTTTCATGTGCTATGATTACCAAAGTTGCTTGAAGTAGACGAGGTGCTGAACGACGGAACAAGGTGGGAGATGGGTTCCAAGGTGCAGGATTTAAGCATTTATGGTTCTGAATGATAAAATGAATTTAAAAAATATTATAAGGGTTAAAATGGCATTTTTCCACTTTATATGAACGTACAGGAAGACTGTATGGAGGTGCACGAAGGAAGAAGCAGTCTGTTCGGTGTCATGCCTTCAGTTCACAAGTTGCTTCAAACAAAAATTAAGTCTAAATATATTAAACTTAATTGCATTCTTTTTTCTCAATTCAATGTTTATTTCTGCAAATTAGTTTATTGCTAAATGACATTTAATCTAAGAGGCTTTCCATATAGACTTACAAGTAAGTTAAACCTCAAGATCGATTTGGAAAAATTGTTAAAAAGAACGATAAAATAGATAGTTAAAATTTACAATATGTTTATTTTAATAAAGATGAAGCTTGCCTGCATAAAAAATATGACAATAATATGACGTAAATTAGTTGTCAAATATGATTGTATAATCATTAATATTAATTGTTAAAGAAAGTGTCCACGTGTGAAACGTTTACCTTTTCACCGTCACTGATACACCGATACCGTCACCGAAACCGTCACCAGACAGAAGCACTACACAAGTGGTTCACGTTCACATAATAATACAACCATGGAATCCTCGAACTGGACCCAGCTACGATAATAAGAAGAACCAAGGAAGGTGTCGCTCTACGCGCAAAAAAGACGCTATAAAAACCTTTTTACCAATGCTATCTTCTTCAACCACTCGCATCTTCCTTCGCACAACAACTGCTATAAGATTAGCTTCTTCCACTTATTCTTCTCTTCAATTCTTCTCCAATCCTACCCTCTTCCCTCCTCTTCTTCACGCTTCTTTCAAACCGCTTCCTTCAACCTCAACCACCTCTTTCTTCTCCTCCCTCAGAACAGATCACACTATGGCCACCTCAAGCGCCAAATCAGTCCACGATTTCACCGTTAAAGTATAAATCCTGCTTCTTTTCATTGTTTACTCTGTAAAGTTGTAAACTTTAGATTAACCCTTTTCTTTTATCTTTTTTCAGGATGCTAAGGGAAATGATATTAATCTGGGCGACTACAAAGGGAAGGTCCTTTTAATCGTCAACGTTGCCTCACAATGGTACCTCTTCAATTTTCATTTTTCTCGTTTTCTTTATTTAATTGAAATTGAATTTTACCAATTTTCATTTTGATCAAGCATATTTTTAGTTATGTTCTCTGATTTTACCCTAAATTGGTATGTGGGTTTAGAATTGGAGGGTTTCGCCCTTAATTTTGTTTCAAACCAATTCTTTGTGCTATATCTTGATGTTGGTTAATGTTCGATGCAGTGGCTTGACTAATTCGAATTACACAGAGCTGAGTCAGTTGTACGAGAAATACAAACAAAAAGGTTTCTTTTTGTCTTCTGTTCTCATGCTGTTGCGATTGTTGTCCTGCCGTTTGTTTCTTTCTTGCTGTTTCTTTCATTCTTGTCTTAACTGTTATCTCTGTAGCGTGACAAATTCATTTTGTTTTAATCTTGCGTATTTTATTCTTTTCATATTGAAGTGATTACCATAACAAATCCATGTCTTCTTTCTCAAAACCTTTATCTTCTTGGTTTAGGGCTGGAGATTCTAGCATTCCCATGCAACCAATTTGGGGCACAGGAGCCTGGAACTAATGAACAGATACAAGATTTTGTTTGCACTCGCTTCAAGGCTGAGTTTCCTGTTTTTGACAAGGTAAAATAATCTTTGTGTATTCTCATTTCCCACTGACTGTGATTTCATTCCTGCGTATAAACATCAACTTTATGCGCTATGTTCTTGGGATTAGCTCGTTGATTACTAATTTTTTGGGTTGTAGCTCAAATCTTGTTTGAGCCACAATTTGGTGTATGCTTTATGTTCACCTCTAATCTCCAATTAGGTTCCCTTCAAGAATTTCTGACTGAGTTCTGAAATTAACTCTCGCTGAAAATCAGGATGATTAGGAGAGCAGTGTAATCCTTTCAAGATTTCCCCCAGTTTTGGTTCTGGTTGTGTAATGCTTCAATATATGAACCATTAAGGTAGAGATGAATAGATTGACTCCAAGACTCGTATTCTTCCTTGGTGTGGTGTTCATAGCCCACCTCCCAATACTAAGCAAATAAGATAAATTTCAGACTAGGGGAAACTAATTCTTGTTTGTTCATGGTTGATTTAGTATTCACTGTGCTGTCAATCTTATACTGAGACCATTGTTCTTTAGGTTGATGTGAATGGTGACAAGGCTGATCCACTCTACAAGTATCTAAAATCAAGCAAAGGTGGACTTTTCGGGGATAATATCAAATGGAACTTCTCCAAGTTCCTTGTTGATAAGGAGGGGAAGGTTGTTGATCGCTATGCACCCACAACTTCTCCTCTCAGCATTGAGGTAAGACAATTAGTATTATGCACCAATAATTTGGCCTATTTTTGTTTGATATTTTTACATTAACAATGCTTCTTGTGCTGATATCTGCAGAAGGACTTGTTGAAGTTGTTGGATGCTTGAAGCTATGGATGACTGCATCTGTCAATATATGAATAGTGATTAGAACAATATTATAAATAAGACGTGTTGCAGATGTTGCACTTCCCTGTCTGTCTTACATTACCTGTTATTATGTTCAAAGCCATGACATTGTCTCTTTATTGCTGTGAGTGTAGTAAACTTAAGCTTTCTATTTCGTTGCTGTCTTATCATTATTATTAATTTTATTATTATTAATTACGATTTAATTTATACTACTTAACTAGGGAATTTTGTGGGTCCGTATTTTTATATTTAAAAAGATATAATTCTAAATAAATGAAATATAAATTATGCTTATGTATTTTATTGAATAATGAAATTATATTGTAATTTTAATAAACGATAAAATTAAAATGACAAAGTAAAAAAATAGTTATAAAAAATGGTATATGATACAATGATATAATAATAATAATAATAATAATAATAATAAAACTATATTTCGAAGGATGTACTTTTAATTAAAAAGAATTAAATTGTAGGCATGATTTTTATATCGACTTTTCATGTGACTTACTATTTTTGTATATTTTTAAAATTTTACTTGAATTAAATTACACGAATTAAATAAAAAAAAAAACGTATGTTACTCGTCTAAAACAAAGTTACAACAATAATGAGTAGAAAAGTGCATGCTTGGTTATTTTCGTGAATTCACATTCAACCTAAAGCTATTTAGAACCATTTTCATATCTTAAAATATGAATACGAGATTCTAAATTTCTCCGAAACCAAACACGATTATATTTTGCTTTTTTTTTTTTTTTTTTTTTTTAGTTTTCTTAATTTGGAGACTAATCCATGGAACCAATAATAAAAAACTTGTAAAATTAAAAAATTGGTAAGTGTCCAATATTAGATTAAAAAATACATAAATTAATAAAATAGTAAACTTTTTAAAAATATCCATACTACTCGAACATCAAACGAAATCGAGTTTCATGTTTTGTTCTTCAAGTATTTATGAACAAACCAGGTCTTTTTTATTTTTTAAAATGAAATAATTTGGATTCTCTTATTGTCTTTTCGAAAATTGTCAAATAACAAAGAATTTATGATGAATTTGATACATGGAAAATGTATAAAACTCAGAAAAGGGGAAGTAGAAAATTACTCCACACAAGTTTTCAACTTCGCTGAGTGTGGTGATACCCATCAGGTTCTTCAGTCTCTGATAGGAGCTGTTGTCTTCTCTTTGTGACATTCACCACACCATGGCCACTCAACCCACCAACCATCCAAACTCTGTTTACGATTTTACTGTCAAGGTTTCTGCTTTATCTATCTCTGCTTTGTCTCTACCCTTAAATCGCAACTTTTTCTTTTATCACAATCTTGTTTTTATTTATTTAAGATTACTATACTGTTACTAAATTAGGCTTGAAATCTCGAGAATCACTGAATTTATTTTCAAAATCATAATCATTTTAATCCTTGAATGGGTATGTATATGTATGCATGTATGATTACGATTTGCGAGTTTTTGCGTTCCTAGCAGGATACTAAAGGTGATGATGTCGATCTTGTCACTTACAAGGGAAAAGTATTGGTCATTGTTAATGTTGCTTCCAAATGGTATGCTATCCCCCTCTGCTATCATATATATCTTCTTTTTTTTATTAAATGTTTTGACTTTTCATCATAGGGAATTTCCCCCCCTCATATCAATGATTATTCTTTCTGAAGTTGTCATCACGTGAGAATATTTATAGTTCTTGTTTGGTTGGTATTGTTGAGGCAGTGGCATGACCAACTCAAATTATGTGGAGTTGAATCAACTATATGAGAAGTACAAAGACAAAGGTTTGTAGTTATTCATTTCTGCAAAATTCAGGTTGGCTCTATGATTTGTGCTTGTGGAGATTGATATTGAGATGCTTAACTGTATGAATCAGTGTTACTTTTTATTATTTTCCGAATATTTTTTTGTTAATAGATATGACTGAGTTTGGTGGCTTCATTAGGGCTGGAGATTCTGGCATTTCCATGTAATCAATTTGGGGAGGAAGAGCCTGGAAGCAATGATCAAATTAAGGAGTTTGTCTGCACTCGCTTTAAATCTGAATTTCCCATATTTGATAAGGTAGATGAACATACAGGTTTGGAAAACTTACATTTAATCATCAAGTTTGAGATACTTATGCTGAAGATTAAATAGTAGGGATTTTGTGAGTCTGCGATTTGGTTATTGTTTGTCACTGCCCTGAGTGAGATTTCTGTTTGTTATGGCATGAGATACATTTTGCTTGGTCATCTATTGCCAATATTAAACCTCCTCGTGTGTGATCAAATCAACATTTTCATCTGCTTTAGACTCTACTATTATGAACTTTTAATTTTTGGAAGAAATGTGACATTCAGTATATTTTTGTCTCTCTATCATTGTGCTAGATTGAAGTGAATGGGGACAATTCTGCTCCTTTATATAAATTCTTGAAGTCGGGTAAGTGGGGAATATTTGGGGATGATATTCAGTGGAACTTTGCCAAGTTTCTGGTTGACAAGGATGGGCAAGTGGTAGATCGCTATTATCCCACCACATCTCCTCTTAGCCTTGAGGTAAAGATGGCATTCTCTCTATATGTTAATGTTCTATAAATCAAATGGTTTATGCCGCCTCTAATTCTTGTGGCGTTTTTTTGGCAGCGAGACATCCGTAAGCTACTTGGTATTGTATGAATGAAAGGATTCAGATGGGAAGAGAGGGTCTCATGAATGTCAAAGCATCTTCTCTAGACTTTGTTGTGTTCCCTTTGAATAATCTGATTTTGTGCATAAAGGTTATTTGTATTAACTGAAGAAGATTTGCTTATCCCATTGACAACATGATGACTGGTTTGTAATGCTTAGTTTTATTGGGATTATGAGAGCATAAATTTAAAACGTATAATCATAGGCCAATGGTGAATATGAAAGAGTTGTTTAAGTTCCCTTGAAGAAAATTCACGTAATTTTATGTTCTAACTTCAATCATTCATGAAGAAGCTCAAATTGACCGTCAATGGCACCACTTAAAATCTACTGGTATGTACAGGACATAGTGCTAATTGCGTTTTATTTCTTATGATTCAAATTATCTTATTAAATGAAAATGTCATTTTTACTTTGTACAAAACCAAATCATAGTAGCCTACAAGTGGGAAGTACAACGGTGTCGGTTTTAATGTTTATCGGATGGACTTCAAAATTGATCGTCACCGTGAAAATTTACAGAGTATAAAATATTTGTTTGACAATTTAGGGGATAATTTTGTGTTAGCAAATGTTTTTATATGAATAATATAGATAGGTCAAATTACAAGTAAATCATACATACGATTATTCATTTCAGGTTTTTATTTTAGTCAGAAATTCACGGTCTGTTTGTTTGAGCAGAAGCCTAGATGGTAGGGTGCAGAAGGATCTCTCATCACAACAAAAAAAAAAAGTAATCAAAAACCTGGTTTGCACAGTAGGGGCTTGACCAACAAGCTTTTTTGACTATTAAAACCAACAAAAATATATTATTAAATGTAGTTATAATAATAACAATAATACACAACTTAAAACATTATATATACACCAATATATTATTTTTATTTATTTCATTTTATTTCAACAAATTATAAATAAAAACTTTCATTCCTTTACTTTATCCTTGAAAGAAAATCTAAAACAGTTTCAAGCAGTATTCTAGTTAACATAACAAACCGTGAGGATTTAGGTCCAGCTCAATCACAACTATATTCTGTTCAGTTTATTAGGTTGCACACTATGCAGAGATAATAAGGCCAGGTAAAAAATTGGGTTGGAGTAACGTGAACCATTAGCTGTGGGCCAAATCGAGTGATCAGAACTGATCAAATTCAACTCCGGAAAACATGCATCCCAATGAATTTGATGACTTATCAAGTCATGCATTGAAACCCACAAATTTGCATTCAAATTCACAAAAGTACTAATGTAATTGTAAACCAAACATGTACTATATCATGAACATTTCAACACAATTTTTTGGATATGCCAAGAATCATCACTTAATCACGAATAAATCATTTGTTTCAGCATGTGATAGTGCAAACTTATCACCCAACAGAAGGGGATAGCAAACAGTCACAATGCTACAAACTCAAGTTCATGTACAACAGTTATATACAAAACTGTAATATTCCTTCCAAGATAAATTCTCACCCACGAGTCAAGTCAATGCCAGTATGGGCTTGTGTGCTTTTCAGCTCTGCTGGTTGAGATCCAGGCCAAATGTGTGTGCCAGAAGGGAGGAAGTTTTGATTTTGACCAGGTGGAGCACTGGCTGGAGAAGCCATCTTGTCATTATGCTGAGGCTGCTCAGAACTTTCCTCTGTGATAGTGAGCCCTTGTTTAGGCTTGGTCTTCGAGGCACCATACACAAAACTGCACAATACCACCTGTACCAAGCAAAGCATTCATTCATCCATCTACCTTTCGGTTTCAGGGTTATGATGTTTTGGTTTTGATACAGAAATTGAGAAGCATATAGTCCCTACCCACTCCCGTGGCTGAACAGGAAACAATAGTAGTATGAACAGCTCTAAGCTACATCAAAACTGTATTATTGAGCATCCGAATCTCGCTACCTCTAACATCTATTGCCCCAACCGTTCAAAGCAAATTCTCGGTTTGTCATGTTGTTTCAGCATTAACAACGTGAACAAGCAATTAAGAATGCAAAGTTAATAATAACCAGAACTTCCAAGAATGGTGGTTGAATTGGGATACAAATCATTGGAAGGTCCATTTTCTGAATGGCAAATCAATATGGAATTGTGAATTGTACGATCATGATCAATAATAAGCATAATTCTATGAGCAATTTAAGACACACTTCCAAAATAATTTATGTTATAGTTTCCAAAATAACATGATTAGAATGTGCAATTAAAACACAGATTTGATACAATACAACCCACAATATGTATTGTCAAGTATTGTATCGCACTAATCATTTGATACTGATAATCATGCTACAAACATACTGCAGACTTAGAAGAATCAAGATACCTGCACTGGGCTTCCAGCAATAAGCACAGCAACACCACCGCCAATAACATGACCATCGGGACTAGAAAGTGAAACACTAATGCCACCAGTTCTATTGGAGGGTCCACCATCTTCAGCAACCAAGTAAGAACCAGACAAGCATAGTATTTGGAATCGTCCCTGTTAAATTTAGAAAATAGATTAAGTTTGGCAATACATCATAGGAACGACCTTAGGCAATAGGCACTTTAAGCAGTACTAAGTAGTTCTTTAACCTCAAAAGTTACACTGGCATTGGTAGAAGCAGGCTGTCGTAGAGTGACTGAAGAAACTGTCCCAGTGCCTGACAAAACGCAAAGAGCCCTTGGTCTCTGCTGCGACAATAACAATAACTTTGCCACAATGTCCTGCAACAATGAAAGTGATTGTTCAAGGAACTTCTAAACTAATATGCATTGATAAAAATAAAATCTTGACGATTTCCATGAAGAATACAGTACTTATTATTTGAAAACCAAATTAGACGCTTATATCAAGTAGCATCATCAATCATCAGTATTACATGTATTCAACAAGCATCTTTAAATTGAGAGTAATCTTAACTGATTTATATTTCTCATGACAAATCCAGTCACTGAAAACTCTATCCATGTGTACATTCAATGATTTCCGACTATATAAACCATTCATTTGGATTACATGTCATGATAGGTAAAAAATGGTTTTCTCCCCACTATAGTTTTAAATATATATGCTTTTTAGATTTCTTGTGAATTATGGACTAGTGACCACAAGTGTTCGAGTCACATAAAGTAAATTTTCTACATTAAGCAAGTTTGTTTTCCTGTGCTATATCAATTACAACAAAGATTTTAGAGTCACAAGAGAATTTTCCCATAAGAGCAAGCATTTAAGAAAAATCCATCCGCTCCAAGGTACACAGTGCCCTCAACAACATTTATCACATTCGGGATGCAAAATGATAACAAAATAAATATGAATAGCTGTATAGCTTATGAACACAGAGTGCTAATACCTCCCCAACTCCAATAGTGACAACATGAGGTGAAAAAGCCAAGCCTGCTGAACTATTCATCCATTCACCTACAATACAACATACAAAAGATGTTAAAGGTTCAGCCACTTTCAAGAAAATAGGTATAACAAAATACAAACATATAGCTTGTTACTATACTATCATTAGTTACTACCAAAAAAAAAAAAAGTTACAGAATGAGAAGGGAAAAGTGTAAAACCTAGCATCTATCTTTTTTATTTTAATTTATAATCCATAAATGTGAACTGTTGCAGAAAGTGACTACACATGCTAGACATCAGAGATCACGATGATGACAACATTAGGCACTTTTATACGTCTCCAGGAAATCCCTTCATCACAATTACATTTACTTCCAGAAATTTTGAATGAGGAATTTAAGAATAAGGGGTTATCATATCACAACAAAAATAGAATGTCAGTAATCTGGCACGATACATTACAAAATAATATCAAATAACTACGGAAAAAAAAAAAGAAACAGAAGTTACCAGTATAATGTATCTAGAAATAGAAAATAACAGCAACAGAAAAATAATGCATTTTAAAATACATTTCAGCAATACAAAAGCACAGCCATCATTGATCAGTTGATTTAATAAATGAAATTTAACAGCATAAAACTGACCACAACATTTATCAGAAATTTAAGGCATCTACTGTAGCACCAAAATCAGTGCACAAATAGTCAATACTGAACAGTAAATTTCCATTCAGGATACACTACATTACATGTGCATCTAGAAATCATTAACCATATTGCAAATACTATAAACAAGAAATGAAGATCTTCACACAAACACACCTAATGCAGCTAGCTGTTGCTTCCTTCCAGATCCAGGCGGGCGCCCTCTTGCCTTTTTCTGAGAAAGGGTTGTTGCACTTTCACCCTGGGTGGAGTTAGCGGGGGCAGACATTGGAGACAGTCTCAAAGAAACTGTTCCATCAGGACCATATTTACGGGGTCTCCCTCTTTTCTTCTTCACAGGCTCACTTGAAGGTGCCCCACCGCCAATGCCAATGCCAATGCCAATGCCATGGTTAAAATTGGCATGACCCTGAGGAGGCTCCACGGAAAATGTGGAGCTAGACCCTACAGAACCACCCCCTTGACCCCTTGAATTTGACTCAGCTTGAATGCCAGAGTGTGACAAAGGTCTGAACCCAGGGGCTGCTTGGAACTCCCCTCCCCCACCAAGTGTTCCAGAACCAGACCCTCCAACCCCTCCTCTATGCATGTAATATGAAGCTGAGCCACCAGAAAATGCCATAACCTCTCTCCCATCCATGCATTTACTTGCTACCTATGCAACTACGCCAAAACTCTCCTAAACCTAACTTCTTATACTAACAAATAGGTGAAAATGCTAAAGTGAAAAAACACAAACAATGATGAAAATTTGGATTTTAATTTTTAACCCCTAAAAGCATAAAATGATCTAAAACACAACAGTTCTATAGATACTGGTTCAGACTCAAAAACTCGCAAAGGGTGTGCTGGAACAAGGGTTATGTTTACTTAGATGAATCTAAAACATCCCCTCTATAAAATAAATGCCCCTACCCAGTAGAAAGGAACTCAAGCCAGTATCATCACAGAAAATCCACGAGAAAGCACATAAGGAAATATTGTGTTGTGTCTATAAAATAATGCAGGAACCCCAGAAGTTAGGATTCCAGACAGAAAACTGAGACTTGCAAGCTGGCAGTTCCAGGACGTGTCTGAACTCACTAAGAAAACAAAACCCCAGATTCGATATCTAGGGTTTTGACAGAAGAATGCAGGGGGGAAAGGGGGAAAAGGACAAAGGGGTGAGAGTAGGGAATTCAGAAGGGGAAAGATGAATAAAAATGTGAGCTTTTGAAAGAAAGTGGGGTAGTGAAGTGGAGGAGTGTGAGTGAAACTGATGGGTGTAAAAAGGGGTAAAAGAAAAGAGGCTTTGTGAGTTAATTGTGTTGTGAGCATGAGGAAGAAGGGAGAAAGATTAAAAAAAGGGAAAGATGACAACAAAAGAAGAGTAACAGGGACAGCAGAAAATGTGGGCATTGGAGGGAAAGTGTGGCCTACCAAAGTACCAAAACCTGATGTCCTTTCTCTGACTGCCATTGCTTCTTAGGGTACCCAGCCCTTGCTTCAGAGGAACAGAGCATAAAGATTTTTTTGACTAGTATAAACTTTATTTTTTAGTCACAATATACATAATCTAAATTCAAGTCTTGCTTTATTAGGTTTCAATTGGAAATTTAGTTTGTTAAGTATTAAAAATAATAATAAAATAATAATTTTATTATATATGATACTTTTTTTAATAACTAACTTCTGTCAAAAAAATATATTCTAATTTAAGAACTTATTATACATAATAGTTTTTTTTATTTGAAGTTGTTACTAATTTTATAAATAATAATGTAATTTTATGTATAAAAATATAAGTATAAAAAAATACTATTTTTGCCATACATATAACTTTACAATAATTTTATGAATTTGTTAACAGGGAGCATGAAAAATAGTGTCGATGGAATACATAAATAAAAACGGATGACTATATTAGAGTTTTGATTACGAAAAAAATAAAATTATTTTTTCATTTATTATTTTTAATTAGTGATTTCTTTATAGCTAACTCAATGAGGCCCTCTTTGGTGCTTTTCAACAGGATAGATAGATTTCATAGAGTAAATTATAAAATTATTGTACCGTGGGATTGAAAAAAATAATATTCTCTACGGTAAGTTTTATAAGAAACTTTGAGAGAAAATCCACAAACTTTAATTAGACAAAATTGTTAGAGATTTAACATTAGATCAATTTATAATGTATATATAAGCAGAGTCAAATATCACCTTACAAAATTAATTTTATAAAAATAAATTAGATTTAAAATTTATTTCTTAATATATATCTTAACTGAGATTTAAACATATCATGAGAAGTTAATTTTGTAAAAAGAATAAATTTAAATTATTTTTTAATAGAAACACTTCCTTGAAATAAAGTAAAATTTTAGAAAAGTAAATAACGAAATTACAAAAGAGATGACTTCGTAGATATATAAATGGATAAAATAAAATAATATAGTATGCATCCATTTGTTTTTCTTATTTCGACTTTTTTTAATTAACTTTTATTTGTTTTTCTTTCTCCACCTGGTTCAGTCCCGGAAAACACAAAGTAAAATAAATTTTGTTTTATTGGGTGCATAGTCTATCGGATTATGGATTTCGAAATATAGTCTTTCGAAAGAAGCATTTTGGAACATATATCGTAAAAGAACTTGTATTCTAGAAGGTGTTCTTTTAAATTTTAGAAAACATATTTTAGTTTGTAAAAAAAAATTATTCCGAATTGTTGTATCATAAAATTTATTTAAAATTTTGGAAAGTACATTTTCAAATTATTACATAAATATTCTTAAAGAAAAAATCAAAACTTTTCCATAACAACATTACCAAAATGTAATTGACAGAGATGAGATTATTTCAGAAAGTGTATTTAAAATGGTTATTTTAGGTTTTGAAACACATAATCCAGAAGATAAAATATATATTTTTCTGTCAAAATAATTTTGATTTTTTTGGAAATTAAATATTGTTTTTGCCTAATTTAATATGGATGAAGACTTCTCCACATGACTATCATGAGGTTGACAATGTCTGAATATAGACATGTTTATATGGAATAGTTCAGTCTTTCGATGTAATGAATAATGAAAATAAACCACATGATTCTAGTGATCCATTTAGAACATACAAGGTAACATAGAGAAATGCTATTTGTAATTTTGGATTTATTATTATTATATTAAGATAAATATAACAAATAGATAGTAAGGAAGGAAGACTTATGAAGTTATGGAAAAAGAGATCAATATAGAATATAGATAAATGTCTTAAAAGTAATTGTTAATAAAAAAAATTATAATATTTATTTTTGAAAAATATTATTTATTTATCATACATAATCAAATTATATTGATATAACTTTAAATGAGATATGTTTGAAAAATCAAAAGAGTTGTTATTTTTCTACTCATCTCCTATTATAGTTGTGATCAAATTATGACTAAATAATAAATTAATGTATAAGTTGATTTTTTTTCATATAATACAAACCCATGTTAGCAAAAAAAAAAAAAAATGCAATACAAATCAAGTGATTGGAAATGTGAATTGCATTGAATTGTATGCGTTAAATTTATATCCACTTAATAGTAAATAAAAGTTTGGTGAATTAAATTGCGCAGTACTAAGGTTCTGGTTAATTAAAACATGCTTTGATTATAGGGTATACTATGATTTTAAAGGGGGGATTTGATATAATTCAATGGTATAACATGAAACTTTGAGATTGAAATTTGATGTTAGATAACTAGGTTCTGTTCTGGATATAAAATCTAGTTAAATTAAATACAGTACAATACTCTTGTATGAATTTTGTCTCTTTTTTTTTTTTTTTAATATATGATGTTGTTTGAAAAATATTCATTGTATCTGCTGATTTTAGCTCCACATTTGCATCAATATCCGACGATTTACATGGAAGTGGTGAAACACTGTCCCCACTGAGAAACATAGCTGTCAAATAAGTTTGAACTATTTGCCCCTTTTCTATTATTACACATAGAATCTTTAGATATTGTAATATATATGCATATATTTGTTGTTAAAGAAAAAGTTACATAATTTATTATGTCGTAGGCATAATTCATGGGGTGTCTTTTGTGGAGTTAATTATAGATATGGTGATAATCAATTATGTGCCTTGTTGTGGATCTCGTGTTTTGCATGGCCATTGGTACTTTGTTTGGAGCATGGGGCATTGTTAATGGATTTATGTGGTTTTATTATATCATATAATAAAATAACAACACAATCATAAATAATAATAATAAAATCTTAAAATACTATAATAATAACAAGATTAAAAAATAATAATAAAATCACACATAATATTTATAAGAGTAAAAAAATATAATAATAATAATAAAATAATAATCAAAACAAATTTATAAAATAATAATAATATAAATAATAACAATAATAAAAATAAACTTATAATTCAATATTTAATTAAAATAATTTATATCAAGGACAATTTGGTTAATGTATTATATATATTATTTTATAACTTTTTAAATTTGTTATATCAATCAAATAATTAATAAACATTTTTCTATTTATCTTCACTTCTCATTTTTTTTCCTTAATCAAAACAACATTAATTTTCACTATTTTTCTCATTTCATTTTATTCATTATTTGTCCTTAATCAAAACAACATTACTTTTCACTATTTTTCTCATTTCATTTTGTTCATTATTTTTTTCATTTCATTTTATTTATTATTTTTTTCATTTCATTCTAATATTCATTTCTTAATCCAAACACTTTATTAATGAAATTTTGTTATTTAATAACCCGACTACAAGGTGATCTCATGATCTCAGATACCAATAATAAGTCATGACTTCATTTTAAATATCCTCAAAATATATACCAATATGTACATCTTTTCATTTCATTTGTATATAATTTTGATCACATATATACATTAAAATATCATTTTATATAAATATATATATATATATATATATATATATATATATATATATATATATATAAATATATTTTTATATATATATATATATATATATATATATATATATATATATATATATATATATATTCAAATATCATTTTATATAAACATATACATATATATCACTAACTTACCATACTAATATATATATTTTTTGGACAATACACTATCATGTTTTTATTAAATAAAGAGAGACTTCTTATTTGAACAACCTCACTATTTGAACATATAAATTTTATAAAGGATAGAATTTGTCTAGTCTTTTTTATTTAAGTGAGCTTTTATTGTTTACTAAATCCAGATGAGATAGAATCAACACTAAGACTCTTTTACTCAAGTACTTCAGATTATTTATTACACCAACGGATAAGTTTTAAAATCATTCTTAAACTCCAACTCTCCCCTACTTAAGTAATAATACTTAATAATAAGAATAAAAAATAAAAATAATATTATTAGTTAATAATAAAAATAAGAAATAAAAATAATTGTTTTGACGACTCATCCCTTTAACCACAAATTAGACTTTAAATAAAAAAAGCATTATCACTTGAATAAATATCTTGATACTTAACTAATTATAAATTCCAAATAATAATAATAATTCACCACTTCAAAATTATTAGATTAACGCTATCTTCGTACTCACACAAAAATAAATTATAGAAAAACCAGAGAAGACAACTTGCCCATTAGATGAAACCATCACCAACTCAATTTATTATGTTTACATCATGAAATGCAACTATTATGGACATGACTACAATCATTCCCAACTAATATTGACTACTTCAAACTTGTGTTGCTGTGCATTCTTTCGTATATATTGTATTTTTTTTAATATTATTAAGCCTCATTTTACAACTTCCAAAGTTAATAATTTTTATAATAATTACTTAAAACACATCTTTAATAGAGATTTGTTTCTTTTTGACAGTATATTTTTTCCATAATTACTAAATAGTTCTTTTCCATGTGTTTGTAAGATTACACACATACAGACAAAAGTAATATCATTTTTTTTTTCTTATAATAGTATTAATTTTGACTTTTTATTTTATTTGGACAAAGTGTAATGGGGTTTGAGTTGTGAAGGGTTTTAAAAAAGGAAGCGATGTCGGTGGAAACAGCGTGGTGGAGGACCAACCCCTCGTGTGGACAGCGATACCACTCAAATCCAATTCTAATATACCATTATATCAATATAAAAAACTTTGAAGGTCATTATTCAAACGGTTAATTATTATTTTCTTACCCATGTTTCAAGGAATTTGTGAATTGTTAATTTAGGATGAACAATTTGTTTCATTTATAAAATTTGTATTTGAAAATTTATTTAAAAAGATCGAATTTACTATCACACAAATTTATCGTAGGTTATTATTGGACAATTATCATTTGTTTACAAATATCACTAATAGTTATTATGAAATTAACCAATTATCATAAATCTTACGTCGCAGTACAAATGTACACCATGTCCTGATGTTAAATAAACAAACGATATGTTATCTTATTTTACGTTAAATAGTGCAAATATATAAATGAAGAATAAAAAAAACAAGCGAAATAATCGATTTTTCTGGATCACATCAAATAAAGAAGATTTTTTTTTCACTTACAAAATATAAAATTTCAACAATATTAACTAAAACAGAAAAAATTAACGATTAAAACCTTGTATTTTTTTAATAATCTCTTAAAATAAGATGGCTCGTAAGTTTTAATTTATATTTAATAATTTAAAATCAAATAAAATCTCATTTGATCTTAATAAACGAAAAAATATTGATAGGTAATATTTTTTAATCAAATATAATTTTTTCTTACTTTGATTTGATGTGAATGTATTTTAAATTTATCTTTATAATATAAGTTTGAGTCTTATTTTAAAAATACGGGATTTCTTTAGTTTATATTAATTTACATGCAATTAGATTTGATTTTTTTTAAAATATATATATATATATA
>Ga0209489_102946_pt1 | contig 33860 bp, 11 predicted proteins | sample SiratrowhiteBW_FD_187527 | JGI IMG/M metagenome (GOLD analysis project Ga0209489, IMG submission 187527) | Root nodule microbial communities of legume samples collected from California, USA - Siratro white BW (SPAdes) (version 2) | ecosystem: Host-associated > Plants > Roots > Nodule | place...
ATACTGAAATTGTTAACCGCTGAAGCAACTGATACTGAAATTGTTAACATTATTCTATATGCATTTGGAAAAGAATTTATTCTTTTTATATAATTAAGAATGTCATTTGGTTTATCATTTTCCAATCCTATAATCTCTTTTAAGATATTTAATTAGGAAAATAAATCTAAGCCATCAAGATCCAATAAATTATCATGTTTTAAATACTTTTCAAGGTAATTATCATGTTTTAAATACTTTTCAAGGTTTAGGCATTTTTCTTTCAAAAGTACACAACCTAGTAACTTTAAATTTTTAATAGTAAATAAAAAACCAAAATTATCTTCATATATTTTAAATTGTTCAAATCTATTTTAGAATGTGGTAATTGTTTTATCTACAATATATAAAAAATAATAAATTCTAAATGACTCTTGAGGTGATTTAATAACTTCATTCTCAATATTTTCATCAAATAAAAGAAATTTGAAATTGAAATCAAGTTGAAATAATATTATGGAATGAACAAAGGGATAGAGAAATAAAGGAATAAGTGAAGAAAGAAGGAAAGAAGTGGAAAAGTCATACAATGAGAGGACATATATAAAGAGATGATATCAATTGATTGGAATATTGGGAAGAGATAAATTATAAAGTTTTGATAGGAAAGATTCCTTGATTGCTGAATTTTTTTAAATATTATTAATTTATTAGAACAAAGTTTCAAGAATATTATTCATTAAATAGTATTTATAGTACTAATATAAAGTCATTAAAAATATTTATAGCATCAATGTAAACATAAAGTCAGTTAAAATATTTAAATTTTAATTAAAATTTTGTTAGTATAATTTTTAAATTAAATATTTTTTTATAATAATATGAGTATTACATTTTTTGAGGCCTTGAAGTCTAAAATATATTAAATTTTTTTGAGGCCTTTGTAGCCTTAGGCCTAAAGCATATTAACTTTTTTTGAGGCCTTTGAGACCTTGAGACCTAAAGCGGTTGCTTTACCTGCCTTACCCATTGAGCCACCCCTGATTAGATTATTTCATGATATAGTATTGATTTTGATGATAGCAACACTGTGTGATTATTTGGGATATAATGAATCTAGTTTTTTTTTGCATAAAAAGTATATAATTTTGAACATTGGACGGTCAAAACAGGGTTAGATGCTCAACTCTGAATTAGATTGTCAATTCTGCTTTGGATTGTTAATTCTGCTTTGGATGGTTAATCTTGAATTAGAATATCATCGTTATATTAAATTGTCTACATCTCATTAGGTGGTATGCTCTGGATTGGATGGTCAACAAGACAAGCGGTCAACATGGTGTTAGAGGGTCAAGAAAGCATCACACAATCATCTTAGTCTTTTCTTTTTTTATTAGACAATTCAGTCATTGTGTACATCAAGACAAGGTTTTTCCGGTCTTATTTAACACTTCATAGAATCCATTATGCAAGAGCCAAATAAAGTTTAAATATTAAAACATTTTTATAAACAAAAGATAATTTAATACAGTTATTCAAATTATAACACCTCTTCATATGAATTTAAAAGTTTACACATACTTAAAAACATATTTAAAATGTAACTAAATAAACATCAAATAACTACTCTAACATAATTTTATTAGCAACTTGAAGTATATCTATTCCAGTAGCAACGTCATCTCTATTCCTATGTAATACAATCGTCACAAATATGAAAAAAAATAAAACACAAAAAGACCATACATGAATGATAAGTTAAATATTTAAAACATGCTTAAAATAAACATTTCAACATTTATAATTAAAAATCAAAGTCACATCTTAACGTTTCATAGACATTAATTCTATTTCTGCTAAAAAATTTGTATATTAAATTAGTATTAGAAGTTAAAAGTTAGTACATATCATAATACTCTTCTAACTATAAATTTACACAATCTACCAACAATCATAACATTATCTAACAAGAATAAATCTATCTGTCTTACGATATTTCAAACTGCACTTATTCTTTTTTATAGTTATTCATTAGTTTAATCTCATCTATCATCTAATTAATTGTTTTCGAAACTATTATGGACTAAACAGATGTTACAGAGAAATTAGAATATGGGTAAACACGTTTTTGAAACGATGAAGTTTTTGAAATTAAATTAGGTGTTTCTCTCTCTTATACTTGAATTTATTTCTAATTAATTGCATATCAAATTAGAGATTATGTATATTTAAGTTCAACTGATCAATTTTTATACGGATTTAGAAATAATTTGAATCTATGATCAAATTGGTTTGCGCTGGAATTTCGTGAAACTGGAAACTTTTTGTATTCGCTCTGAGAAACTTTATTCTCTTAATTGCTTTTAAATTGAATTTCAAATTAATATCTTCAGTATTCTTATCTACCTAATTTGCTTTTAAAATCAGATATTACAATCAGGATATTCAAAGCTCAAATTGTTTTCGAAGTCAAACCTTATGAAATTCTATTAAATTGGACATTGACTCTGAATTGATTCTATTTCTTAATTGTTTCCAAATTCGAATTAAAATTAATACGCTTAGTGATAAATGAGAGGTTCAACTTGTCATTCTTAACATTCACTCTCTTTTAGAAAGTTTTTAAACTCAACGTTTTGCTCTTTCTAAGTTTTGGAAATTTTCTGCAATGATTATAGAGTTGCTCTTTATATATTGAGTGTAATAAAGTGATGAGCTGAACAAGCTGCTAAGATGCATTTGTTATTCTTAAAATGACTATCTTCTTCAAGACTATAAGTACTGCATCAATTTGAAGTTGAAGAGCAATACAAGAATAAAGTGAAAGAATCAAGTGAATTACACATTGCTAAGATTTAAAGAACTGAGCATCTACTAAATTACAATGAGCATCTACTTATATACTTGCTTCTATAAAACATTTAATAAGTTAGGTTGTATAAAAATTAATTGTAATTTTTTATTATTGTGAATTAAACTAGTATGAACTTTAGATGTAGTCTTTTTGAAACAGGCTTTTTCATTTTTGAGTGATCTTGATTTTAGAACAAGATTAGAACTAGTTTAACATAAAAAAGTTTATGTTTTCATTATAAGTTAAAAATGTTTGTATATTCATTGTAGTTTGAAAAAAAATTTATATACATAATTTATGGTAACATTCTAAGACAATCCATTATAAATAAGAGTGAACCAATATAAATCTATCATATTGTTTTGCTTTACTTTCCACTAAACAATCCATTCATTCCCTACAATAAGACTTCATTACTTACACTATTTAATAAGGCATAATGTCTATAATAGTTAAATATTTATATTTTTTTTAAAACAGTTTGAAGTCAACACATCTGATTGTTCATATTTTTTAATATAGTATTTTTTAATATAACATAATGTCTAGAATAGTTTATTACTTATATTTTTTTAAAACAGTTTGAAGTTAACGCATATGATTGTTCATGTTTTTTTAATATAGTGTGATGCATATCATTCTTGGTTACTAATTCAGGATGATATCTAACATAGTTGGTTGCTTGTGTTTATTAATATGACATGGCATAATATATAGTTGGTTTCCTATGCTTTTCAATATGGCATAATACCTAATAATACCTAATATAATTATGCTTTTTTAATATGAGACAATGATATAAGTAGTTATTTATACTTTTTAATATAACATGATATTTTGGGGTTAATGTCCTCATTAACGAAGCTTAATGCTTCCGCTTAATAAAAGATAATGTTTACCTTTTGAAGTGATATAGTAATGTTTAATAAACAATTATTCAAGCTACAAGTCTAATTTAGAGATGTTAAAGGTGCAAAGGTGAGCCAAAGATTCTCAAATATTATAGAGTTAAGTTAGAGATGTCTAATGTGTAAAATTAAGTAGAAATGTTCTATATATGAAGCAAAGTTAGACATTCCTAATTTATAGATCCAACCTATAAATTATCAAATTGAAGTTGGGATAAAACTGTTTAAGGTACGAGCTAGAGACTCTCCAAGTCTAAAGTAAAGTTGATAAGTTGTTAAACATAAATTAACATGATAGAACGCTATACAAATTTTATATATATTTTCCTTTTAAATAAAAGAAATACAAGCACAAAGAAGAAAATTATAATATACAAAAATTTATTATTCAAGCAGTGATTTGGCTCTTCAAATAAACAGAGATGTGAAGCAATATTTATAACTTTTTAATCAAATTTAAACTAATTTTTATTATTGGAAAAAAATTGTATCATAGACTCGATCATAAAAATATAGTAGCATCCATCTATACTAGTCAATCATCGAATTCAATGCCTTATCTTCTTTAAAACTTGATATTTCCATCATTATTTATTTATTAAAATGCAATTCTAATTATTTAAGAGAAAAAGATATGTATTAGTTATTATTGACATTAACTTCTAATTATATACTACTTTTGAATGTGCAGAAGTGGTTTGAAATCCTCCTTTCCATTTTGATAAAAACTTTACTATTTTTACGTGGAATCCTAAGATAATATAGTATGTTTAGTCATTTCTAAATTATTGGGTAGGAATGCTTCATACATATATAACATTTATTCTTAAAAAAAAAATATCATGTTTGACTAAGAAAAACGAATAATATAAAATTAAGCTTATCTTTGTTCCAAAATTATGTAAGATGTAGGTGAGTAGTATCAAAACATGTCTTTTACTCCTATTAGTGAGGTTTAAAGCGAAAGATGTGGGATTTTATGCTCATAATGGAGATACGCAGGAAATAGTCTAACAACTTGTAGAGTTTTGTTAGGGCCAATAGCTTTAGAGTAATTGAATTTAATACAACTTTCTAGTTAATTGAAATAATCAGAATCAAATAATCGAAGTCTCCTCCGAAAAAGCCAAAAATGAAAAAATTTATACATTATAATAATGTAAAAAAAAATTATACATTAATAATCAAACTCTAAATATTTCAACATTAATTAGGCGATGATTTTTTACGTAAAACTCTTAAATTTAATCGGCATATGAACAAATTTGAGATAAAAAACCTTTTAAGTAATTATAGATCACAGATACGCTTAAATTGTATAATGTATGTTTAAACCTCTGTTCCACCAAAAATTAAGGCTAGGAATCAGAAAGATGCGAAAACTACACACATAGCAGCTTCAGCTTTTAAGACAGAAAATCAAGTTTCAAAGCTTACCAAACACACTGACATTTTTATACATTTTGGGTTTTGTTTAGCGTAAAAGCTTTACAGTAAAACTAGCTAGGCTGATAAAAAAAAAAACAGTAAAACTAGCTAGTACATTTTACTCTTATTTTAAATAATATGAGCCTTGCGTGATTATGTTGAAAGATTATAACCATCAATTCCTTTTACCATTTTTATAAATATGATTTTGATTTTAAAAATACAATTTAAAATAAAAAGAATAGATACATAGAGTAGATAAAGTACAAGCATTGACCACTTTTTTGTTTTTATTTCATCGTGTTTACCAAGTAAAGTGTAGAAAGAGATTACATTAATATGGTTTATTAGCATTTTTCCAACGTTGGTAGCATTTTAATAGCCTCAGAAGTGGGAAAAAGAAGAAGTGACGAACAATTTATTAAGTGGGGTAACGAAATGACGTTGCACCGTAGACTTAGCTCAAATATTAATTCCTTATACAATTACTATGAAAAATATATGCCACCATTGAAAGAAATCTTCATTGTGCCCAAACATTATCATAAAAAATACAGTATATATAAATTTAGTTTAAATATATTTTTAATTCTTGTAAAATGACCAAGTTCCAAGAACGTTAGTTTCTTTAAAAATAAGAGTGAACAAATGTCCATATAATATTAAGAAAACTCCAATTTTATTAAAAGAATAAAAAACAGAACAATATTACACAACCAAAAATTAAAATACACTTATTTGACCAATCCAAAATCATATTTTAGCCTTTAAGTTTTTCATGCCACAAATAACTAAATTGGTCAATGAAAATTAATGAGTGGTTAGTCTGTTGACGCCGAGTTTAAATCATTTAAACAAAACCTTTAGCTTTTATGAATAAGAAAAACATAAAGAAATTATTGTATTGATAATATAATTATCTAAAAATTGGTATATTCATCCATCTCACCCAAAGTCAAAGCACGCATATACTTGGAAAGTGGAACACATTGTTCTTGCATAATGACACCAACCCATCTCAATTAAGCTCCCAAAGTTGCCACAATTTTTAGTTCTAGAACTTAAAATCTTCAATAAAAGAGCACCCAAAATCGGAAGCCATATTCTCATGCAAGGATCCTATTTATGACATTTACGTGTTCTCATGGGAACTGATATCCCATGTAACAGGCTCTCGTTCTTACTTCTGAAACAAACCCTTCAGAAACCAAGCCGATTCAAAGGTTCATTTCAATGGCAACCTCGTCAAGTTTTGTTCCTAGGGTACTTCTAGGTTTAGCTTTAGTACTTGAAGTTCTTGTCCTTAAAAGTGAAGCCAGGCCAAGAGCATTCTTTGTGTTCGGAGATTCTCTAGTTGACAATGGAAACAACAACTATTTGCAAACAGTTGCTCGTGCAAATGCCCCTCCTTATGGAATTGACTACCCAACTCACAGAGCAACTGGACGCTTCTCTAATGGATTCAACATTCCTGATTTTATCAGTTAAGTTTTCAAAAACCAATTTTTTTGTATTGTTGGTCCAAATACTTGTTTATGTAATTGCCGGTTTTTTTGGTCACGAGTTTTTGTCAGAGAAAACATGTCTCAACCACTTTTAGTAGAGTCTATTCTCCTGATCACTTTTTTTCACACAACTCTTCTTATTTTTGTATTGTTCCAGTGATAAAAAAAAAAAAAAAAAAAAAAAGGTACATTACCGGTAGTTTTAGCATCTTGAACGTTATATGCTGTTGTTTCAGGTCAACAACTTGGTGCTGAGTCTACAATGCCATACTTGAGCCCAGACTTAACAAGAGAGAATCTATTAGTTGGTGCAAATTTTGCTTCAGCTGGAGTTGGAATCCTTAACGATACAGGAGATCACTTTGTAAGTACTTTGATTAACTGATACCAGAAACTCTACCTGGTTTCATTGTTGAATGATAAGTACAAAGAGTATTAACATGCAATACATTTTTTAATATATTATATATCTTATTTTTATTGAAATTTATTTAATTTTACGTGATAGAAAATAATGTGCTAAAAAAGGAATATTGGAGTTTGTTTTCTAGAATTGCATATGCATGCACAAAAACCTGAGCGTGCTTTATCATAAATAACGTAGGCCCGCTTTTTGACTTTTTTTTATGTTGGAAGAAGCTACTAATTTCTAAGAATAACAATGTTATGGAAAACTATATATTGTACGAATTTATAACTCTTTCAGTAATGTTGGGTCCCCACCATCATTTCTCTTGGTGTACGAAACTATGTGTTACACTGAGTGTTATCTGTTGAAAAGCAATAGGGTTTAGCCTTCAAATGCTGGATGCAGATGTTTGTTGTTGTGCCAAGGGTAAGGAATCCTACATATGTTTTCTGTTCTTTTTTTTTTTTTTTTAACTAATTTCCCTACTATGAGAGGTTTAACCATTTCATTTTTAATCATAAAATTACACCATTTGAGAAGTGAAATTGATGATAATAAATTGTACTAAGTTACTAGCCCCGGAGAACATGGAACCATAAACCATGGAATCTATCTGGTTCTAATACAGAGTAGTGGATTCCAGATCATACTTAATGGCCCTCGACATTCATTAATGATCAACACCAACTATAGAGGGTGGGAAATGAAAAGTGAAACAAAGTACTAAAATAATAAAAGATTCACATTTTCCCTACTAATTATTCTTGTTTTTCTCTCTCTTTTTCCTTATGAAAAATGTTGTAAAAAAGTACAGATTGAATTTCTGACATGCAAACAGTTGTAGTTGGCGATGCTTATTAATGCAAGTTTTGCAGATGAACATAGTTAAAATGCATAAACAATTAGAGAATTTTAAAGAGTACCAACAACGAATGAGTGCTCTAATTGGTGTCTCGAGAACCAAAAGACTGGTGAATCAAGCTTTAATTCTCATCACTGTTGGTGGAAATGACTTTGTAAACAATTACTTCCTGGTGTCATCTACTGCAAGGTCTCGTCAATATCCACTCCCAGACTATGTCAACCTTCTCATTTCTCACTACAGAAAGCACTTGCAGGTATATAAAATAAAGGTTCTATTTGCATAAATCTTTCACAAATAACAACATAAAATGAATATATTTTTTGTAAACTGAAATAAACCATATATTTTTTTTCTTAGCTTTATTTCCATTGTAATAGTAATGGTAATGTTCATGCTATATATTAATGCAGAAGCTGTATGATCTGGGAGGTAGAAGAGTTATTGTGACAGGGACAGGACCAATGGGTTGTGCTCCTGCAGAATTGGCTATGCGTGGCAAGAATGGAGAATGTTCTGCTGAGCTACAACGTGCTGCAGCATTGTACAACCCTAGGTTGGAGCAAATGATAGTTGAGCTCAACAACAAAATTGGCTCTGTCATTTTCATTGCTGCAAATACAGCACAGATGCACAATGACTTCATCACCAACCCCCAAGCTTTTGGTAATTACTTTCTTATCTTTTCTTTTAAGTGCTTAGTTCATCTCAGTGACAAGGTGACAAAGTTGAGAAGTTCTTATATGAACAGTGGATATTTTTGGAAAATTTTCTTTCCAACGATTTTTTATAGCCTATAACTTAAAATTAGTTTGTTTATAAGTTCAAAATAAAAATTTAGAAAATTTTGTAAAATAGTTTCTAGAGATTAAATTAATTATGTATAGGTTAATTTTAACTAACAAAAAATTTAAGTATATTTTTTTCTTTTAAAAATCTTTATAAAAACACTCATTTATACCTTAGAAATGTACCACGAGTGAGAAGAAAGACGAAGAAGAACTTGTATAAAAAAGTATATAATAAATATTGATGTGAAAAAAATAATTAACACTGATAAATATTTGTATATGCATTTCTCACCAAAAAGGGAATGTGTCATCTAGTATAACAGCTATGTCATTAATAATCTAAAAACTTGTGTTTTAAGAAAAAGTTTGTGACCATATTGAATTTGTCACTTGTTAAGTCACCTTATAATAAACACATATATTCCTTTTTTTTATTAGCGACTTAGGGGCTTTTGTTTATCCCATATTACCTAAAAAGGTAATTTAAATTTGCTTAAAAATATCATTTAAATGTTTATAAAGTTTATGCGGTCATTATCTTACAGACGAGTTTTGTAGGTTTTAAACCCAATTTCCAACAGCTCTAAGCCTATTAAATCATTGAATTAGTAACATTCTTCCCTAATAATTATTTTTAGTGTGAGAAAAGTATTGTTAGTAATATAAAATAAACAGTGACGACAGTAGTTATTTATTTTTCAATAGAAATATTTTGGCTTCTGAAAATTAAAATAATTTTAATTATGAATCAACTTTTTTTTGTCATAACTAATGGCATATTATATATGATCAAAAATTCACCACTATTATATTATTTTAATTGGGAGTTCAAATCCTTTAAATACAACTTTAGATTCAAGCTTGTAAACAGAAAAAATATGTAGCATACAAATTATCAGTTAATTTTTTGATGAAAATAAATGTCAACAAAATTCATAAATTAGACGCTAATGCGAATAAAATAAAAGTCAACTTTAATTAATAAATATTACCTGTTAATTACATGTTTGATAACTTTTACATCAATGGTGATCTCATAGGAATAAAATAAAATTTGTCCTTAATATTTTTTTTATTAGTAATAAATTATTTATGACATATATTTCATCAATACTAATGATATGTATAGTGTGACAATATAAAATTAATGACAATAGTAAAAGAATAGTACCAATAATTATAATAACAAATTTCATATTCTTGATTAATTTATTTATCCCTGAAAGATAGAAGATACATCTTTTTATAGTATATTCACCATGTGTCAACTCAATTTACCAAATAATCTTAGCTGGAATCATATATATTTCTAATAGCCGTACGTATGCAATGAAGATGATTTTCATTTTGCTATTCTAATGAAGAAAAAGAAATAGATAAACAAATAAACCCTAACATTTTTTGTTGTGAAATTGGGTAGGATTTAATACATCAAAAGTAGCTTGTTGTGGACAAGGACCGTACAATGGTATGGGGTTATGCTTGCCAGTCTCCAACCTATGCCCCAACAGAGAATTGCATGTATTTTGGGATGCATTTCATCCAACTGAAAAGGCAAACAGACTTGTTGTACAACAAATTATGTCAGGTTCTGCCAAGTATATGAAGCCAATGAACCTCACCACCTTTCTGGCCATGGATGTTCCACCTCATTCATGAACATTAACATTGTTTTCTCACTAACTTCATCCTCAATGCTTGTGCACTGGGTTTTTGTTTTTATGGAAACAATTTGTGTAATTTTTTATATTGTACGAGCTTCAAATTTCAAGTTACTATTTAATTATTTGACTTTCAAACAATAGAACCTATAGTTTACAATTACCATGCAGGTTCTATAGAATAGGAAATGATAACTTATACTAGAAGCAATATTGTAATTAATAATAGAAAAAATTGGTTACCCCTTGCCTATAACAAGTTTTGTATTTTCACTTTAGTACACATAACTTGCATATACTCTAAATTTTTAAGTCATGATAAAATTTAATAATGTTTCCTCCCATAATTTAAAATTAAAATATTTATAAAATACAATTTTGTAAGAATGTTTCATTGAAAAATATATGATAATTTAAGGTTTGGGTAGTTAGTTTTCCATTAACTTAATTTAACAAACGAACAGTAATATTGTTCATTTAAGTAATAATATATAATTATGCCATATATATATATTTAATAGGTAAATTGTGCTACGAAGACACAATTTTAAGTGAAAAAGTCATGTTATGTTGGCATCATTTTAGTGGAAAAAAATAAAATTGAAATTATTTTAACCTGACACCACAACTTTAATATAGAAATATGAATTGATGTTGTGATAATGGTTGCACGACTTCACTTTATTGACACAACTTGAGTTTGTTTTTTACAATGAAATCGATATTAATATGGTTTCAACTATCTTTTTTTTCATTTGGCATTTGTCTAAAGTCGTGTCACCGTAACACGACTTATTTATTTTCTTAAAAAAAAGAAAAAAATTATACCTTTTTATAAAAAAAATGTCATGTTTCGTGCTTTTGCAATTGCTTGGTTCCCTAAGCGGTTTGAGATGTTTGGTTCTAAATCTATAGAAATGAACTGAATTAGCATGTTTGTCTAACTAATAGCTCTGGGATATGCAAATGCTCTTAATATCCGTTTGGATTAGGGAGTGGATTTGAGATTATTTGAAAAGAAAGTGTGTGAAAAATTTGATTGTTTGGATTAAGAGATTTGAGTGAAAAGTTTGTGAAAAAAATTTGAGAGTGATGAGATAAAAATGATAAATATTTTAATTTTTTAATTAAAAATTTATAATATATTATTTTTATTATTATTTTATTAATTTATTATTAATTTTTATTTTTTATTAATATTTTTTATTATTTTTATTAATTTTCTTAAATTTATTATTATTTTATTATTAATATTTAATATTAATAGATATTATTATTATATTATATTATATAATTAATTATATTTATTTTATTATAATATAAATTTAATAAATTAATTATTTTTAAAATGGGAAAACTTATTCTCCTTCTCCCACAAATCTCTTCTCCAATGTAGGAGAAGGAACACTGAAAACTCATTGTACATTTTTCAATTTTTGTTATTATTTTATTTTTTAAATTTGATAATTTTCTTTGTAAATCTTCATAAATAATAAATGCTCGCTTTTCGGTCGCTAATGCAAACGGACTCTTAAGGTTCATGGTGCTGCTGATGTTGATAACCCAAAAGCTTCATCCGAAAAGTTTGTTTTTATGTAATTAATGATTATGAAATACTCTTTGATAATTGTTCCAAAACTGTTTATCCAGAAAACCATTGGATGGAATACTGAGTGAAGCCATCAATTTATGGTACTTACTACTATAAATTTTCGGTTTATTTATTATTATTATTATTACATTATAAAAGTTTATAGGTAAATTTAATATTATTTATTATTTTATTTATAAATCTATAAAAAAATTTATAACAAATTATTATAATTTTATTTATAGAAAAATTTTGTAAATAATTACATACAAATAAAAATTTATAAGTAAATTTAACATTATTTATAAATTTTATCTATAAAATTTAATTACAGAAAAATCCATTATAACATATGAATTCAATGTAAAAAAGATTTATGAATAATTAATTATTCATATTATCGTTGTTAACCATATTAATATTATTATTAATATTATTAAATTATTAATATTTTTTATTTATGATATTGTTATTATTATTATTATTATTATTATTATTATTAATATTAACAATAATAATAATGTTATCTTCTCACTATCGTAAATATCATGTACTTTTTCGACCTTGTTTTTTTTTTCATTTTTTCAGCTTGGCAATTCGGTACTCGTATTCATAACCATGCTAAAGAAATAAGTTTAATATATTTATAAAGTCTACATGTATTAGAATTTGCTATGATATTTCTTTAAAAATACAACAGTTTTGGGTAGATGTTTTTTTGGAGTAAATATAGTGAAACGAGTGTGAGGAAAATAAAAGAAAGAGTAATAGGAGGGGTTATTAACAAGAGTATCATAGTTAATTGTAAAATTTTTTTATTTTATTAGTTAATGGTTTAACTTAAAACCAATGGAAATAGGATGAAAGATGCATATAATGGTATAATTATTTATATATAACTATCAAATCGGTTAAAAATTCCAAACATTATTGTGTTATACGTTTTGAATTGCCATTTCTTAATTTGTTTTTATATTTGTTACCTTTACTTTATTGCAGATTTGCGATTTACCAAGCTTTCTCTTACTAGTGTCAGATAGAAAAAGTTACGATTGTTGTCATCCCGATAGAAATTTTGTTAATCAACTATACCTCTTGATGAATTGTTAGATAGATTCTTTTTACGTGGAAATGTTGTTAATAGCTTGAGAAAAAATTGTCACGGTTTTATTGGAAATTCTATTCAAAATTAACTAAGTAAAAATAATTATAAACTTAATTATTGATTTAAAAAAGACGAAAAAATATATAAAATTAACTAAGTATCATGTTTTGTTTTGCATATATATAACAAAGATGAAAAGGTCTAATTTATTGATTTTGAATTATTCTGTAGTTGAATCATACAATCTTCCAAACTCGCAATTGAATAGGACATTGTTGAATCATTCAATAGCATAGGCCAATTCTTCAATTAACCGATTAGCGTGGAAAAGTATACCTTAATTATTTTTAGGTGGTGGAATTAATATTAGTGATTCCAATGTGTAGGAGTAGTTAGGTTTCTGATTGTTGGAACTGGATGTGACGAAGTTGAAGAACATGTACACTTTATGAGCTTTCAATGTGTTTATGACTTTAAATTTTATCTTCACTTTTATGCTTTGTGTTGCGAGGTTTTGGGATATTTTTTTATTGAAAAATGTTTTTGTAATCTTGAACTAAAATGAAATAATGAAGAAACCTTGTCTTATGATAATATTTTTTTTAACCATTTTATTGTTAAGGATTATTTATCACTAGAAATAGTAATTAACGTTTGTTGGAGACTTTGAACGCACATAAAGTAAGTACTAGTCTCTTTATATAGTTTATTTTATGTTGAAAGTCACAGCATCCTAATACTTTATTAGATAATTAAACATATTTAAATGGTTGCATTAATAAACTAACTAAGAAATTAAATCTTGTGTTTTTATTTAATATATTTTTTATTGTTGATAAAAAAAACACTAAACTGGTTTAATAATTGAATTTAGAATCTTACCCGTTAAGAGATAGCGATTTGACTAACTTTGTGGATGGATGTTATTTTAGTAACATAAACTATATTAGGTTTGTTTTTCCTCTTAGGTTAAAAAATCCTAAATTTTCTATCTTTTAGATAATAAGATGTAGAAATATTTTCAGATTATATAATTTATATTTTTTAATCTAAAAATAAAGTATAGATTTGGAAATATAGTATGAATTGTGTAATGTGAAATATATTTCTAAATACAAAAATATATTTCAAATTTTTAAATTATATAATTGAAATATATTTTTTTAATTACGCTATTAAAAATATATTTCTAATTATAGAACTTAAAAATATAATTCAAAAATATACTTTATATTATAATTTAAAATTTATTTTTAAATTGTATAATTTAGAATATATATTTTAATTTCAAATTTTAAATTGTATAAATTTTTGAATGGTACAATCCTGACTATTTCTGATACATGGACAATTAATATTTTTTTTCTATAAGTGTAGATACAGATATTTTTAATACATAGACGATTTAGACTTTTTTTGTCTATAAGGTAGATACAAAATGAAAGTATGGGAATTCTAAAAGTAATTGTTACTGCATTAATATCTAGTTGAAAGTTCTTTTATTCTTATTCATTAGTGCGTTTTTGTTGTCTTTAAAGTGTTACTAAAATACCAAAAAGAGTTTACCACTTTATCTTTAAAGTTCAAATCTTTCTTCAACTGAATCAATTGTACTATCCCAATTTTAATCAATTTGTTTTGTTTTCAAACAGCCGTAGTTATTGAATTTTGTTATGTTTATAATCTCTTAGAAAATGATGAAAAAAAAAAACTCACTATTTGTGACTTGTTCAATTGTGCAGGAAACCTCTTCAATTTGATCTGCATTCTCATAATTTTTAAAATGGTTTTTTTACTTTTATTTAAGTGACTTTTTCAGAATATCTATTTTAAAAACATTTCTACAACATAATTTTTATAATTTATGAAATACACTCTCATATTTTTAAAATAAGATAAGATTTTCATAACAAGGTTTCTGAAATAAAATTTTTGAAACTTATGAAATATATTTTAAAATAATTTTTTTAAAACATAATTTTTAAAATAAACTTTTCAAAACGTATTTGATATCTTCTGAAATATATCTTCTAAAATAAGTTTTTCAAAATAATTTTTTTTAACATATAGGATGTGTTATAGAATAATTTTCTAAAATAAGATTTTTTTTTATTCTTCTTTTAACTGTATTCTTTTTTTCTTATAACAACAATGATGCAATAATGACAATAATGATGAAGTGGAAGGAAGAAGTGGAGGGATAATTCACTTATTTCACTGGGACAAGTTCAAACACCAAGGAATAAAAAAAAAAATTGACAAGGATATTTGCAACCATGTGGACCTTGGACTCAGCAAGAATGTGTACACGAAAAGTGAAAGAGAGAGGACAATTGTAATACCAAAACAACATCAAACCTTGCTAATGACAAAATTAATAAGATAATATATTTAATTAGCATGACAAATTGTAATTAGAATGGTGCAGAAAGAGATAGGAAAAGAGAAGAAACAATTTCGATCCCACTATGATAATTTTCTTACTCTTACATGGTTGTAATATATTAGTGAGTTGAAACCTTTTACATATTAAAGTTAGAAAGAACCAGTTTTCTATTTTTGTTTTTTTCTTGTTACATATATGTCTCTGTTGGCCAGCAACACAAATCCAGAAGAGTTGACCGGCGTTGCCAAAGCCTTTATACAAACCAGGTATATATGCGACGTAATATTATTGTCATATTTATATTTTTATTATATTAAAATATATATAAGTTTATTATTTTATAATTAATTAATTAAAAATTAAAATTAATTAAAAAAATAATATCAAAAAATTATATGACCCATTATTTTTTAAAAGAAAAAATATTTACTTATTTTGAAATAAAAAAATATTATTTAATTGTTTATTTTATTAAATAAAGAGATAAATTATTTTTTTATTTATTAGAGGATAAAATATTCAATTAAAATATAATATTAAAATAAATTATTAAAAATATATTATCTTTATATAATGACATAGATAATTATTAAAATAAAAAATATTATTAAATTATAGGAAATTCTGTAAAAATAATTATATAAATAGATATAAAATATTTTCTAGATAGTTATCTTAGTTTAAAAAAATATTATTCAAGAATAAAATTATAAGAATTTGTATACTTAAAAAATAAGAATCCTTTCTATCAATTTATAGATTATTATATTTTATTATTATTATTATTATTATTATTATTATTATTTATTATATTATATTGTGCTATGTATATTGTATTATATTATGATTATTATTAGCATACTTTTCTATGATAGTAGCTAGTAGAACAACCAGTTGATAACTAAATTATGTGAAGACAAAAGGTCAACATTTTGAAATTTCAATTCTCATTGACCCATTGACAAGGTCTGTGGAACTAAAAGAAGAATTTTATTCCCATTAGCTGTGATTTGTATAGGTAAATAATAAATCAAGTTGTGTGGTGGGTTTCAATATAAAGGTGACTTCAATTGAACCCTTCAAGTGGTGGGTTTCAATTGAAGCCTTCAAGTTTTGACTTGTCAAAACCATTTGTTGGCGTACCCTGCCGAAGTTAATGGCAACTTTATGAGCAATTAGTATGGGTTGAGAACAATGTCTCTGTAATATCTATATATTGTTGATCTTCTGGCAATGGGGTTTGCAAATTGAGAAGAGAAAGGAAGAGAGAAAATAAGAGGTTGAGGTAGTCTTGTCGCAGGAGAGATGACATTGTAGATGCAGTGTAGAGTTGCATGATGTGCAGAAACATGTAATTAACCAATGTCATCCTCATGTGACACGATTCCCTTTCACCACTTTCTCGTATTGATCTCTTTATAATGCCATTTCTGTTTCTGTTTCTTAAAAGAATAACAAAGTTGGCATGTGTTGAAGTTGTGAGGGGTCATCAAAGTGGATCGCTAGCTAATCCAAGGTAAGTTAGCAACTGTGTTTTGCTTTTGTATATTATGTTTATGTGTCTCTCTCTGTTTTATTTTCTTTACTTTGTAGAAAGCAGGACATTATTAAATAGGGCAATTAAGTCTTTTCCACATGGGTCTTTTGGGAATATAACGGAGGTGGAGGAAGAAGCTTTGAAGGTGTAGGAAGAAGGGCAATTGCTTCATGCACCCCACATTTACTTTTTGCATCCATTAAAATATCATAATAACATAAACACTCTTGCCAGAATATTCAAAAGGAGAGTGATACAATGGATGTTGTTAAGTGGTGTGGACGTTTTCCGACGACTGTGATAGTGGGTATTGTAAAGAAAGCTTCTCCAAAAGCATCATCGTAAGTGGGAGGTAAGTGACTTTTGTTTTCACATTACGTAAGGAGTGCAGAGCGAGTATAAGGCTGTTGCAGTATTCGTATCCTGGAAATTAGTTCCGGAAAATGAATTCTAGAGTGGATTGTGGGTATGTGAAATGTCTTACAGAAAATGTTTTCTGTAAAAAGATTTTGTATTATGGAAAACGTTTTTCAGAGGAGCTTTTTGTATTATGGAAAATATTTTCCAGAAGGGGGGTGTGAAATGTCTTAAGGAAAATGTTTTCCATAATACAAAAAGCTCTTATGGAAAATACTTTTCGTAATACGAAAATCTCTTACAAAAAATGTTTTCCACAATAGAAAATCCTCTTACAAAAAATGTTTTCCATGATATAAAACTCTCTTACAGAAAACATTTTTCATAATATAAAAACCTCTTACGAAAAATGTTTTTCATAATATAAAATCCTCTTACAGAAAACATTTTTCACAATAAAAAAACCTCTTATAAAAAAAACTTATAATAGAAAACCCTCTCACGAAAAATGTTTTTCATGATACAAAACCTTCTTATGAAAAATATTTTCCATAATACAAAATCTTGTTAAAAAAACATTTTTAATAATACAAAAAATTCTTACGAAAAATATTTTCCTTAAAACATTTCACACCTTACAATCCAGCCTTTTTTGGAAAATATTTTCTAGAATACTCTAACCTCTTTTGTCTTCGTTTAACAAGAATATAAATGTTCATTCACAAATTTTGATGGTGAAAGAAGCAAATGTGAGAGTTCAGGAGTCAGAAAGAAGTCGCCCATGTAGAACAGTAATGACACAATTATTTTTGTGAAGAATTGGGCTCATTTGAATGAGCTGGTTAAAGAAGAAACAGTTCCTAAAATATTTGAGTCATTCCCCTGCTTCAATTATTAAATTGTTTATGACTTTTTCTTATTCAATTCCTATTTGATCCCTTTCCAACTATAAAAATTTGATCCCTTAATATCTTTTCAAGTATAAGATTTTTTAACCTTCCCCTTTCCAACTATAAAAAGAATTCAAACCTATTTGATCCCTTAATATTATATAGGAATTTTCAACTATGTTTCTAAATAATAGAAAATGAATCAATTTTTTAATTGAGTCTAAGATTTCCAAAAAAATCATAAGTTGTTATCGTTTGATAGTTTTAAGTTGCAATAAACTAAACTATGGACCTATTTTTTTTAGTTCACAAGTTCAATTAAAAAATAATTCAAAAACTTACTTGAAAAAATGCAATAATCTTAGAACCAATCGACTAATTTAAACAAAAACCAATTATAAAACTAGAAAAGTGGAGTCCCCTTTGTCATGTACCAAACTCTCTGGATTTATTACAACTAGGGCATTTTGTTGTGTTTCTCTATACTTTTTAAATAAAAATAAAATAAAAAATATCCGTACACTAAAAACAATATATAGTAATCTTATTTGGTATTCACAAATTATTTTCTTATTTTCTTCTTAATAACACTTTTAAGCTATAATACAAAATTTACAATAAAAAATACTGATGGAAAAAAAGAAAATTAATAATAGAAAAAAAAATAGACTTCTACCTATATTACAAAAAAATAATTATCTACATTTTATATACAATTAACTTAAAAGTATTATAAAATGTTCAACTCTATATAATTAATTTTTTTTATTACAATAAGTTTGATACAATAAATAATAAATAATATATTTAATTGACTTTTTTCACATATTAAACATAATTATATAAAATAAAATGATAAAGCCTTTCTTTCCACTAGTTATAACAGTAGCTATAAATAATGACGTTGGAGTGGGACTTTAAGCTGCATTTGAAAGCACTTATTCCTACAATAAATGCACTGCATTATTTTTTTCTTTTATCCATATTGCATTAATAATTTTATTTCACATTTTTCTGTCTCCCTCTTTTATTGTAACTTTATTACATTTTTTTTTTCATAACAATACAATTTCTCTTTTCATAGGATCAACATCCACCTTGTTTACAATTAAACTTACTCATTCTCAGTTGTATGCAACACCTACGACCTTCAGCACGTGTTGTTCATTTCTGGAGCCAAGTAAAAAAGAAGAAATAAGCATAAATGTATATATCTCGCATTCACAATAGTCTTGAGTCAGATTTCAGCTCTCACCTTCTACACTATACCTCACACCAAAGTAAGGTAACATGCACCAAACATTATTTAGTGGTTCTATGGTCAGTTGTTTCACTCATGTCACAAAATTGTAGAATATGATCCAGCTCTGCTGTCACTATCATGCCACCAGATAGCCTCAAAATTCTTGTCAATGTATAAAAAAAATCATGTTTGTGCTTTACACTTGCAATATTTACATTTCCTACTGAAAAGGTACATGAATTCACCAATCAGGTTAACTAAATATGGAGAAAAAAACTGAAACAAGTGGCAAGCGACATAATCTCTAGAAACCACTGCTGTTGGCAGTAGGTTATTTTTGTCATGCACACTGTTTTGGTCGAAAATTTTCATCAGACAACATTGAATTGATCGAAGTTTGAAGCCTTTGAGAACCAGGGCCAGGCCTAAGGACAGTAGTATTACCAACTACAGAACAAGGATCGCTCCCATTCTCCTTGCTTCCTATGCACCAGCCACCAGGAACAACCATCCCAGGACCTCTGGACAATAGCTCTGCATCGATTTTGTCCAATACAGGATCGTCTCCTCGGAACTTCCTCGCGAAGGGGGCGTTGCTGTCAACCATCCTTTTCATATCATCGAGAGAAAGGTAGTGGGGATGTTGCTTGGGAGGATTGTCCCAAGAAATGAAGTGAAGATCACTATTAACAGTTGTGTTCTTGAACTCTTGAGCATTACAAATCACAGTGTGGAAGTACCCTTCAGGGGAAGATACGAAATTTGTGTAGTACATGAGAACAGTACGAGGTAGGTTGTCCCATCCCCATATGCAGTAATCAATGAAAGATCTTGACAGTACCATCCAAGCCGAACCTAACATGAGAAAAAGATTTAGGCAATCATATATGAGTAGGTTCTCAAGCACATAACCTGGACTTTGATATAATTTTAAATTTTTTTGGGAATCTCACTTCTCAAATTATCTATTAACAGACCAGATGGACAAAGTAAATTTTCCTTCCAATTGATACATTATCCTATGTACTCTTATCCAACAAAGAAAGTCCATCCAATGGCACAGTAATCATCTAAAAACTATAGCAACTAAAGCTTTCTTCCCTACACAAACAAATAAACTCTAAGCTCCAATAACTTAATTAATCACAGCAAGTCCAAACCAAAACCTTTCTTACGATGAAGAAAACCCTGATTCACCAGTATGTTATAAGCTATAACCCATAAAACTGAAACAGCAACACACAAGCTAGAACATATAATTGAATTCACAGTCACAATTTTGCTGCAATTCTTGTCATTGTAGATTTCCAAACAGCCACAATTATGACCACATTGTGATTGCAAAGAGTCCAAAAAACTTGACGACATGGCCAGATGCAGATCAATTTATAAAACGCTTCAACTCATAAAAAATCCAGAGAGCAAAAATAGACATAAGAAATGCATAAGCACCTGTGAAAAGTTTGAAAGCCGTTGGTCTACTTCTCCTCTGCGTTATCCAAAACACATCTTGCTTCTTAGTCATATACAACCCCGGATCAATAATTATAGGCCTTGCCCGTTGATGACTACAAATAAGCATAACAAAGCTTTAAATAAAACATATTCATACAGTTTCACAAGAAAAACAATTTATTATTAAAAATAGACTTAATTGTATTTTCAGTTCCTGGAATATGTGATTGTGCTATGTGTGTGTCCTAGATTCCAATTACAATGTAGTGTCTTTCATGTTTTTTCCCATTCACAGTCAGGTTCTTCTATCCTCATTCCATCAATTGAGATAAAATCACAACTTAAGCAAATGGAATCTAATATCTATGCACAATCAGCACGCAAAAAATAATAGTTTGCAATTGGGTGAAAACATTTGAATCGTCTCACCACAGAATATTTACTCCTGTAAATAAATGAAACTCAAAGGACCTCATTGATGCAATAAGAACTTAAAAGATCAAAATGTACATTAACACTACTTCATACTAAATATGCAGTTAAGTATCAGAAAAGATGCTTAATTACTCATTTAGTTTCTATAATAAAAAAAAAAATCTCTTAATCCCTACCCTATACTTAAAAGCATCCCTTTTAACCCCCGCTGATGAATCAGGAGTTGTTACTGTTCCCTGGATTATTTATAATGATTATTATAGTTCTAATTTCTGCTACTTTAACTTCGGCTTACACAGGTGAATGTGAAAGGATTAAAAAGTTGTGTAGAATAGTGTTTAAGAACTAAAAAGATTAAAAATTATATGTGTATGAACTAAGAAAGAATGTTTTTTTTAGTATAAATACTAAAAAAGTATTATCTAACTGTAAAGAGCAAATTCAAATAAAGGGGAGAATGCAGTTGATTGAGCATACTCACTCTTTCCACCCAATGTCACTTGTATGATCGATGAAATTAAGATCGCGCGGCAAATGCGACAACGCGTGCAGCAGATCTACCCAATCAAAATAAAAAACCATTCCGTCAAAAAAGGAAGAAGCCTACCAAAAATAGAAAGGGTTTGAAGAGACGAACCGTCTTGGGTAACGAGGGGGTAATCGGAGGCGCTGAGGTTGATGAACCAGTCCCAGTGATGGGTGTCGGAGAGGGCGATGGCGGCGGCGTGGAGGGTGTTGGCGACCATGGTGGGACCGCGGTAGGTGACGAGGTTGGCTTTGGAGACAAGGCGGACGTTGCGGAAGAGCCGGAAGGTGGGGTGGCGGTCGAGGTGGGTGGCGAGGAGGTGGCGTTCCTCGGGGGAGGAGTGGCGGTCGAGGTGGAGGATGTAGCGGTTGCGGGGATGGTAGAGGGCGGAGAGGGTGCGGAGGAGGGCGGGGGCGTCGCCGGCGGAGGCGGAGATGAGGTAGGCGAGGATGGGGGGGAGAGGGGAGGGGGGAGGGAGGGGAAGAGGGTGGAGCTTGGACTCGACGAAGGGTGACGGCGGAGAGATGACGGCGGAGAGAGGGAAGGGGAAGATGAGGGTGGCTTCGGGGAATGTTAGTCTGAGGGCGAAGAGGAGGAGGAAGTTGAGGGAGAGGAAGGAGACAATGGTGATTAGTGGGACAATGCACTTTCGTTGTTGTTGATGATGTTGTTGATTGTGGTAATAATGTTTCAGTTTCTTCATCGTTTGGGTTTGGGAATTGTGATGTGTGTGTCACAGATTACTGAACTGAGTCTGTGTTTTGTGTTTCCTGATTGGAAGGAGAAGGAAGAGGGAAGAGAAGAAACAATGTTGGTGAGTGATGAGAGGGTGAGTCACCACCACCTTCACTTCCTCATGATTGATGAGACCAATTGGGTTGGATATCTACTTCCACATGTTTATTAATGTTTTAAATTTAATTATCTCTAAAAAATATTATTCACAGTCTTTCTTTAGTTTATTCATTACAGATATATTATTTTAATTTTATGACCTGTATTAAAGTAGTTTTAACATCTCATTAACATCATTTGGATTATTTTATTGAATAGATTTAAATGTAATAACCTACTTACTATATAGATAAGAATTGAATTACCTTAATAGGAAAAATGAGTTATTATATACAATGTACAAGAAACCATCTTTGTCCTAATAAATACATTAATAAAGAGATAATATTTTGGTCTCATCAGTCTCCATATTGTTTATCAAAAGCAACGGAATTTATAATTAAGAAAGAAAGAAAATAAGTAATAATAAGTTATGAAATAAAAAAAAATGGAAAATTGTTCATCAAATAATTATCGGCCACGTGTCGGGTCGTACCTGGATAGAATTAGGGGATAAATAAGAAATTGTATATTATGAGTTTTATATATTCTATATATTTGGAAGCATTTCATAAAATAGAATACGTTTCTTAAATATGTTTCTTGTCATCTCCCAAATAAAAATTAAAACAGAATAAAATTCATTGTTTTACTTCAGGGAGATAAAAAAAAATAATGACATATAAACGAATATAAAATTAAATACTTGCTTTTTACATTTTTCTCTCACTTTAGATCAGAACAAAATTATTTAATAGGTTAAAGAAACGAGAGAAAGTGTATTTCCATCTTATTTATTCTAAATAAATAAATAAAATTGTTTTTATCATCTAATATTGTGATTATATAAATTTATTCACATTTTTATGATAATTTTTCCTTTTTTCTATATATAGAAAAAGAGAAACAATATCACAATATACAACTATAACTAAAGTACACGCTCCAAGTATCTTTTACTATTTAGGTGTCCCATTTGGTAGGTGATCCATTAATTGGTGTTGGTGATCAAACTTTTAAGGAGGGACAGGGCTAGTTGAATGTAAAATGGGTAGTTATAGACAAATTCTTCCTCCCACCCCGTACCCTCTTCCTGCACCTCCATATAATTTTTTTATTTCATCCCATATAAATTTTTTATTTCATGACTATCCTTTATGAAATTACATAAATACCTTTCCCTTCTTTTTTGAAATTGTGAACCGGATAGGGTGCATCCGGTTCTCATTTTAAAAAAAAATACAAACCAGACAACTCCATCCGGTTCTCAATCCAACAGATCGGAAAATCCTCAAATTCGTCGTCGACAGCCCCCAAATCCCAAATCAACTACTCTAATAATCAATATCACCTACTAATTGCTAATAAACATCACAAATTGGTTACCTAATGTTTCTATGAAGGATTAATTGAAAGACTTTGAATAACGAAGGAACGGAAGTCGCTTACGTAAATCGGACGAAGGTTCTCTTAACCGGATGGCTAGCTAACGAAACGGCTGAAGGAAGTATTTGACTCACTAGCACAGCGGGGAGAGCTTTGGACGATGTTTATTAGCAATTAGTAGGTGATATTGATGATTAGAATAGTTGATTTGGGATTTGGGGGGCTGTCGACGGCGAATTTGAGGATTTTTCGATCTGCTGGGTTGAGAATCGGATGGGGTAGTCCGGTTTGTATTTTTTTTTTAAAATGAGAACCGGATGGGGGGTGTATCCGGTTCTTATTTTCAAAAAATTAAACCGGATAACCTGGTCATCCGGTTGGGAAGAGAAGGGGTTTTATTAAGATAGGGGTATTTATGTAATGTCATAAAGGGCAGTTATGGAATAAAAAAATATATGGGGGTGTAGGAAGAGGGTATAGGGGTGGAGGAAGAATTTGTCGTAGTTATATTATTGTTGTCATTATTTTCCTACACGCACTATGTTTTGCTATTAATATGCATTTACTTATTGGATTAATTACAATTATTTTTTGTAAGTATACTTCAAAAGTTAACTTCTTTCAAAATCGGGTCACATTATTAATCACTTAGTTAAGAAAGGAGCTTGAGTGTTTTATCTAGTTTCATCTTAGTATAATACTTTACAAGACAAAAATATGGGTTTTAATTTTTATAAAATTATATCTTATATATTTCCTATTATAACACATTTTCAATGTTTCAGGTTTCTTAACGTTGAGGAATCCATATGAGTACCTTTTAATATCAAACTTTCTAAAAATATTAAAACTGTTACGAAAGTAGTTTTGTAATTTCAATGATAGTTTTCCCACTTTAAGAAAAATGGAATAATATGTTACTTCAAATGCTTAATAAAATATAATAATAGTTGGTCTTATTACTACGTAGATTATGTTATCAGATATCAGATGTTGAGTATGTATTATTTTTAAAATTTACTATTAAAAAGTAAAAAGAAAATAAAGGTATATTAAATTTATATATCAAGAGAAGTATGGTGTAATTTCATGATGTGTTTTTTTTTTTTTTCGATAAATTTGGGATTAGTAAAGGAGTGAGAATAGTTAAAGTACAAGATTTGATAGTGTACCGTTATATTTCTATCTTGATCATAACATAATAGATCAAGTGCACAAGAGCGTTAACATTTTTATACAATGAGCTTAATTAGAGCCAAATCCATGAAATATATAGTATCAATTATACCATCATTGTTAAAAGAGGAGTTATTGGAAGTCCTAATTTTCAAAATAAGTTTTGAAATTATATTAAAAATCCAATTGTACAACACTGGTTTCTTTCTAACCAATATTGAAAGTGTGGTATGCATTTTCAAATACGGTGTATGAGGACACTTTCTATATTGGCCAATGTAACAATCAACTAGTTTTTTTAATATGATTGTTGTTTAGGTAATATAATCTCCTTGATAAGCATTTTTAATATCATCCAAACAGCAGTAGAAAACATAAAAAAGTTCTAATAGAATTCAATGTCATTTAAAATGTAATATATAAATTGACCATAACATTTTCATTTCCTCAGTTCTCTCCATAAAGTAATGATTCTTTATCTCTAAAAGCACTCAATATGAAAACACTCATGAATATAATATAATGGAATAATATGTATGTAAATTGTTGAAGTTATTTAACCTGGATCCAATTACATATCTACGGAAATGTGTTTTTTATTGTGATAAAGTTTGTTGAAAAATAAAATTTTGACAACTCTCCTATTTATTTAATAACTCATTTTTAAAGGTGATATAATCATTATAAAAATAAATTTTGTATTTATAAAGATAAAATAAAGATAAAATAATAACTATTAAACAAGTGTAAAAATTTATTAAATATTATGGTCCAAATTTATTAATTGTGATGGACACAAAACGACTAAAAAGATAAAAATTCATAGAAGTAATGAGATTTATATAGCTGTTATATGTTATTTACATACAATTTCTAATAAATATAAAAATAACCGCCTTATTTTATTTTATAAATATACGTTTCATATGCGTGTGGTAATTATACTAATATAGTATATTATCTATTATTAATTAAAAATTATTAATAAGGTAGAGGATTAAGATTTGATTATACAAAACAATAAAACTATTAATTTTCATGATTTTTAATAAAAATTTTAAGTTGTTTCCGATAATATTCTTATTATTTCGGCATTTCTTTTACATCGAAGAATCATATGTTAAATTGTTACTATAAAATCATTTTGTTCTTATTTCAATTAAAATGACTAAAGTTATGATTGGTAGAACGATGATTATTATAGTCTTAAATTTTATCTATAAGAGATAAATAGAAACAAAATTAAAATAAACAAAAACATAATTAAAAACGAAGAGAGAAGTATAACATCATATAAATTAGGTTAAGAAAACTAATTATGCACACCTAATTGTTAACCTTTTTTTTTAGAAAAAATATAGGGCTTTTGGTCCAAGTTGGTGCCACTCAAAATTGAAAACAGTTCACCAAATACTTGATAATTTTGAAAGCTCAAGCCATCCAAAATAGTTGATAATTTTTAAAGCTTGATGGTGGTGGAGTTAGTGATGATAATCCAAGTAATGAAAACTATTTTTTCACAACCAATCATTTAGTTTGCACTCTAATTTTACACATAGTTAACATGCAAAACAAACATCCAAAAACTCCCTCCTTTTAATCTGCATCACTTGTTCTACGCCTAAACCTAGTAGTACCAAACTCCACAATAGACACACAAATGAAACTTGCGATTTCCCTCTTGAATTCACACCCCTTCTGGCAAATCATTTCTGAAAATGGAGTTCTTTGAAAAGGCACAAGTGGTGCGTCTAAGGAGTCACCATGACAAATATTTGTTGGCAGACGATGACAAAGAGGGTGTTTTCCAAGATCGAAATGGGACATACAAGAATGCTAAATGGAGCGTGGAGATCGTGGAGGGTGCCAACTTGATAAGACTAAAGAGTTGCTATGACAAATACTTAACAGCCTCCAACATGCCATTTCTGTTAGGTGCCACAGGGAAGAAAGTGCTGCAGACCCTTCCCTCAAGGTTAAACTCCTCTTTGGGGTGGGAACCCATAAGAGAAGGTGCACAAGTGAGGCTTAGGACACGTTATGGACAGTTTCTACGTGCCAACAAAGGCTTACCACCATGGAGAAACTCCATCACCCACGACGTCCCACATCGGACATCAACCACAAATTGGGTTCTGTGGGATGTGGACCTCGTACAGCTTCGACCAACCCCTCCCAAACCAATTACTACACCCAATCCTTCAGTGGATCCTGCCATGTTAGAATCTCCTTCTCATTCTCCACCATATCAAGATGATGCCCCCTTTAGTATAGATCTCAGGTCTCAAAATCTACCAACTAAGGTTAGATAATATCATTCTCATTCATATACAATTCCATTACACAACACATCTGTCATATTATTGTCATCTTAAAAGGGTTTCTTTTTATGCAGAATGAAGATTTAGATGAGACTCGGTCACCTATAAAAGATGGAAGGATTATATTTTATAATGTGGGTGATGAACGTGGCGATGCTTCTAATCAAAGTGAAGAAAAATTCTTCACATTCCAAGGAAGTAGCGTGGAGGATTTGAAGGAGAAGTTAAAGGAAGAGACAGGACGTGATGATATTGTTGTGTGTTGCCGCAACCCATTTAATGCCGAACTTCATCCCCTTCGTTTACAATTACCTCCTAACAACACTGACATGCACGTTGTTGTTATTACTCCTTCGCATAATGGTCAGCATTTTTCCTACCTCTTTCGTTTATGCACTCGCACTTTTGCAATAGCAATATTTCATAAACTAGGGATCACAAGCACATACTTTACACAAAACTTTAGAGTTTAATGGTAATGCAGCATTAGTGTTTCTTATGGTTGGGTAATAGTATAAAATTGTTTTATATTTTCATAAACTATTTTTTAACCTGTTATTTAATTACTTTTACATGCACGTGCATTCTTATTTTGTTATACCAACTTTTGTCTTTTAGCATAAACAATCAATGAAGATGTTGGCGATCAAAAGTTCATCAATTCTCGGAAACGCATCATGAAAAGAAGGGTTCGACTCAAAATCCATGTTTTTACTCCAAGAGGAAAAAGGCACATAGAAGATGAGAACATAGAAAGCGAAAAAGAAAAATGGCTAGACGTTAGAGAAACACCACGAAGAAGCAATATTAGTTTCCCAACTTAGTATTTCTTTTATGTATTTACAACTTTGGAATTCAATATTCTTTGTTCTGAAATCTGTAATGTTGTTCCTCACGCATATCAAATTGTTGTAACATAAACTTTCTGGTTATGTCTTCCAAATTAAGAAAGTGTACATGATTTTTCTTTTAATGCACAAAAGATAATTTCAACTATTATCTCATTTTTAAAATTAACTTCTTTCATATTTAGCAATTTCCGCTTTTGTTGAATTTAAAGTAATTAAAAGCGTCATATAATTTATCATTTTTTTGCTCTTAGTCGTCTTCACTTGCCTATTTGTACCAGAGAGATGTTACTTTGTGCAAAGACAATGGTGAAGAAGATTTACTTAAAATACATATTTACTTTTCATAATAGATTTCATTTTCTTAAAATAGTTATAGTAGTTTATCATATAATCACAAACAAATTTACTTTTCAGACAGCCTAATCTAAAAAATTAACATGAAAAAAAAACAAAAAAATTATGATATTTCTTTTAAATTAGAAGATGTCACAGAGAAGTAAGAGATGCATAAAGAAACTACCCTTCTAAGTTCTTAACCCACGGCACACTTTTTTCTTTTTTTCTACGCACACACTGAACTTGAAGAAAGCAATGGCTACTGATATTGAAACCCAATAATTTGGCCCATTAAATATCAATACAAAACCAACTCCTTCATTCTGCACCCCGTGTTTTAAACGTGTACCGCTATAGCATGGCAAATTTCAAATTTACCCTTTGTGTAAATAAATTAAGAAATGTGATATTAAGATAGTGTTTTCTTTTAGCATTTCATTGTTGGTGAATGATGGTTGTTGATGGTGGTGGTTGTTATACTTAGTGGTTGTTGGTGATTGCTGATGGTGTTAAATGGTAGTTAACTAACGGTGAATGTTTGATTTTTGTTTTATAATTTTAATCTCATAATACATAATTTTTGGATTGTAAAATCCAGAACATTATAAGTTAAATTTATATATTTTAAATTGTACAATCTAAAATACGTGTTTCTAATTTGGATTGTATTTCATAATGTATAATCTATAATAGAAATATCTATTATGTACATTCTGAAATATATTTTTTGTATTATAAATTGTATACTAAAAAAATTAAAATTTTTAAATTTTTTTTATATGTTTTTAATACAAATTTTGATGGATTTAATATACTATAAGAAAAATCATAAATAGAGACTGATTTTTTGATCATTCATTAAAACAGTGACCAATTTAGTGATCAAATAACATCAGTCACTATTTTATTGGTTACTTTGTGAGTCAAACTAATTTGCATTGGAAAATGTTGGGTGTTGAAAGTAATATATGGAAGTCATAACCATGAATTGGTTAATACATTGGTTGGTTACCTTTATAATGGAAGATTAAAATTAAATGAACATTTCATCGACATAATTAAGAGTTTAGTGAAACTAACAAACATATTACTTTTTTTTGAAAAAGTACAATAAAGACAATTTTACTACAATAAAGCAAGTGTATGCATGATAGTTCTTCTACATGAAAGTCAAACAAGAAAAACAAGAAAAGGTGAAAAATGGTGGTCCCCTTGAACATTAAAGCAATTTCAATATTGGACTAACTTCATCCTACTGCTCACTCTTACATAGTTGATGTAAGGTTGATGGTCATTGCATCTATAATTGCACTATAATAAATGAAAAAAGATTCATTATCATTTGTTAAAATGTATTTAAATAAATATGTTACATTGTTGTTGGATGTTTATAGTTGGTATCAGACAACATTATGCAAGATAGTTGTCTCATACTAACTATAAATATACTATCATATACACTCTATTATGTGAAAGATAATGCAAGTGTTTGTCTTAGACCCATATGTTAACCTTTGTAGATAATTGAATTTATAGTTGCAGAAAAATCAATTTTATTGTAACATATGATTTTTATTCAATTACATTACTAAACAATTGATTAAAAAAATATATTTCATAGGATACGATTTGAAATATATTAAAATATTATGAATTTCACATTTTAGAAGACAAGACGTTTTGATTTAGAATAAATATATAATTTGGAATACTCTTATACATTTTAAATTGCACAATTTTAAATATAATTTTAGATCCATAATTTTTTTTAAATATACAATCCAAAATGTATATCTTACATTATAGGTTATACAATGCATCATGTTTTCTATTAGAAGCAATTTTGGCATTTCATCAATGAATATGCAGAATTAACAACCCTATAACATTTAGAAAGGCGCCAAATATATAACAAAAAGTAATAAAAAGAAGCTCCAAATATATGATAGAAAGTAATTAAAAAAAAGCTCCAAATATATGATATAAAGTAAAAAAAAAAAAAAACTAAAAATAAATTATAAAAAAAAAAAAAAAAAAAAAATAAAAAAATAAAAAAAAAAAAAAAAAAAAAAAAAAGCTCCAAATATATGATATAGAAAGTAATAAAAAAAAAACTCCAATGATAAGAATTCTTATAAAAACTATCAAGGAAAGAATATAAACTAATTTAATTTTTAAATTTTATAGAAACTAATTCATTTAATATATAAAATAAATATAAGTAAATAATAAGTTGTGCCCGACTGCCATATTAATTTTTAAATTTAATAAAAAAAGTGAAAATTTTCGTAGTAGTATATAAGTTTTTATTTTTTTATTTATTTTAGTCCCTAATCGAGGGACTCAAATGATAATAGTAAACAACCAGAATGAAAAAAAAAAATCCCGGCACTTAAGTAAAAACTTTATAAATAATTTCAGATATATAATTTCAAGAACATCAGTGATAAAAGGAATACATTAAAAAAAATGATAATATATTAATACATAAATAAATGACGGAAACTATTTTATGTGAATATTAAACTTATAAGAAAAACGTTGAGAGGTGAAAAAAAAAAATACAAGAGAATAATCTATATCATACCCTTTTAATATTGTGAATGTAGCTTTAAAATTCTCCTAAATTGGCATTATACAATTTTGTCCTCACTTCCAAACAAGAAAAGGTAGAATGTCTGAATTATTGCATCAAAGGCTAATAATCTGTATTATTTCCGGAAAAGATAGAGGACTAACTTTTGGCAAGCACAATCTTAATCCTTATCACATAACACTCTTTTCCCTATGGCCACAGCACAAGCCTCCAAAAGGGAAGTTATCAAGTGGAGTCAAATCTATATATCATGTGATAATCTCCAGTTTGTGGTCAAACTCCTCTTCAATAGAAAGTTGGTAACTTTGAGTTTTGTCAACTAAAATTTCAACCACAACACAATTATTTCTTCATTTTAAAGGTCAATATACATCACAAATAATAAAAAGTTTCTTTTAAAGTAAAAGTATAACACAAATGGAGTGTTAGTAACTCCCACTAACGAATAAGACACCAACCACTTACGAAAAAGGAAGAAGTATTTTATCTCAAAGTTGTTCCAATGATGCATATGATGTTTACCCAACATTACATATTAGTTGCTGAGCTTTATATAGCATACACATGTTTATCATTTAAAACAGTAAAATACATATTGTATAGTTATAGTGTTTTGCTTTTAAATGTTATATATAACAATTTTATTAATATGAAAAATATATATCTGTGATCCTATATTGTGTTTGATGTTTATATTTTTAAATTAATGAATTCAATCCTTTAAATTAATTGAATCAAACTAATGTGATAATTAATTAAGCATACAAACCAAAACAAATTAGCCGGTTCATAATAGTCCTGTTAAGTGGTTTATTACTTCAAATTTCAACCAACCAAATTAATTATAATTGATTTGTTCTTTCAAGTTATCTTTTCTAAATATCAATCAACCCACTAACAACAATGTCTAAATTTTTGTATTATAATACATTTTAGTTTTTAGTATTTAGCATTTTAATATACTTTTATCCTTTCCCTTTTTCATACATTTTGATATTTTTATGATTTCATCAAATACTTTTAATTTTTTTTAATTTAGTTATACTTATGATGTGATTTTTATTAGGTAACTAACTAGAAAAAGTAGTAAACATTAAGTATAAACATGATCAGTTTCACCACACTTCTAGAGAAGTTAATTAAGTGTATATGTTATTGGCTCACTCTTTTGGTAACATTGAAACTGTCAATTTGTTTGAATTAACTTGATGAGTTAAAAATGTGAAAAACATGTTGTTCAATCCAACTTTTTTACATACTACAATCTTGTGGATTAAACTTTGGGACAAACTGAATTAACATATTTATATTTTAGCTAATTCTATTCAAATTGGAAAAAAAGAACTATATGAAACCAAATAGATTAGGTAGATAGTCATTTGAACCAATTTTTAATGGATCATATTGATTCTGTTAGGTCAGACCAAACTAGATCAACACATTTCACATTCAGTATTTGACAACCATAATGAAAACATTACTCATATACTAGTCTTGTTTTATTAATTTTTTAATTATTGATTATTGCAATAGAAAACATACAACTACAGTTATTCATGAATATCACATCATCAACTATATACATATGCACGATACATTACAATTTTGCTAGACTTTCTTTTAGTATATTTGCACTGAAAGCTTTTTGACTCTATCCTTTTTCTTTTGTCTTTCTTTCTACACACATCCACTCATTAAAATTATCACTCATCATCTGTTATTTTTCACGGGTTCATCTTTCCACTTTCCATTGTGAAGGAAACCTAGTTAGTGAAATGATTGGTGATGGTATGATTTGTTGCTGGAACTGTTATTATGGATTACTACCACTTTGGGGTTGTTGAAAAAGAGTACACGTATGGTTGATATATTTCTTAGTGACATGCTATATCTTTTTCTGTTTTCTTTATGTTTATGCTTACATGTTGAAACAAATTTTTTTTATACCACCATCCACTTTTCTTTTTCTTTTAATTGCAGATAAGATTTTGAGTCCACAATATTTATTAAGAGACTGGGTGGAAATCAGTAATTTCATTATAAATCACCCTAAATTTAAAAGGTGTTAACTTTAAAAGAGGGAAACGTTTCACTCCGCTGTTGTTTCATATTACAAATATTACATACGATATCATATTTTACAAATATCTTTTATCTATATATTTTTGCAGAATTCTATTTTTGTTATAATAAGATAAACTATTAAACTAAGTGTTTTTGTACTGTTATAATTCATACACTTCTATGATAATTGTTGTATTTTTAGAAGATTTTATAAATTCATATTCTAATTAATATTTTATTTGATTATTAATAGAAATATATAATTTTCATATAAAAATAATTTTTATTTTATGAATTCATGTTCTAATTTTATATTTTAAATCTTTAATATAAAAATACATATTTTGAAAAGTTAAAAAAAAAAAAAAAAAAAA
>Ga0209489_102947_pt1 | contig 33852 bp, 19 predicted proteins | sample SiratrowhiteBW_FD_187527 | JGI IMG/M metagenome (GOLD analysis project Ga0209489, IMG submission 187527) | Root nodule microbial communities of legume samples collected from California, USA - Siratro white BW (SPAdes) (version 2) | ecosystem: Host-associated > Plants > Roots > Nodule | place...
TTTTTTTTTTTTTTTTTTTTTTTTTTTTTTTTTTTTTTTTGTCAGCTAAACATGTTTAAAAAGGTGTATAGATTTTCTTGGTACTTGTTTCTTGATTCGATGTTGTTTTCAAGGATTGGATTCGATGTTGTGTATAAAAATTGAAGCATTTTTAGAGTGTTTTTTTTATATTTATTCATTTTTTACTGTTAAAAAATAAATAAATTCTTAATACTGTTATGTTTTTTTTCTCTGTTTATCCTCCTCCGTTGTTTATAAAGTTTATGCATCTTATCCTCAATAATTCGTAATGGTGTCAAGATTCTTAAACTTAAATACTTAAAACAATGGAAATTTGTATAAAAATGAAACTAATAATTTTATATAAGTGAGAATAATTATCATTCATAAACCAATTTTATAAAAATGAATTAAACTTAAATTATTTTTAATACTATAAAAATGAATCTTAACAAATTATTGAATATAAATCATAGACTAAAATAATAATTATAACATCGAAGAGAATATTGCAATGTTGTAATACACTTAAGTATCCTCGAAGTCCAACTTTTAATAATAAACACGATATAAAATATGGTAAACATTTATATTTTTTATTAAAAATATCATATTAACCAAAAATCAATAGGTGGAAATTTCATTTTATAAACCTATTCTTGTGTTAAATGTAAACTTATTTTAGTCAGATTCCTTAGATGTTAGAGGTTTAAATCAATATATTTTAAAACTCTAGTGAATGAATTTTCATACTTTGGAAAGCTAGGACAATTGATTTTTATTATGAACAACACATTGTTTTATGCTAAGGTGAATTAAATTATTTTAAACAATTTAAATGAAATCCAAATATAACCTGACTTAATTGTGATAAAAAAAATTTATGGCTATTTTTACATAAAATAATTGATCTCTTTAAATAAATGTAAATATAAAATTGATGTGAGGTACAAAGAAATTCTTAAAATTAAATCAGAAATAAAATAATTTGAGAATTGAAATGATTTAGTAAGGAAAGAAAATATTAAAATTCAATTATTTAAAAATCACTTAAATTAGTTTATAAAAAGGATTTGAATAACTATAAAGAGAAGACACGAATCATAAAATATAAAATATAGTAGAAAACAACTATTTGAAAATTTAATTGATGCAAGAAATGTAAAAGTAAAAGATAAATACAAAAAAAAAAATATTAAGCATTTAAATATAAAAATATAAGAAATTGGTTAATAAAAAATGAGTATTATTGTTTCCTTACGCCATTTTTATGTTTGACTTTCATAGAGATTTTGCACATACTATTTTTGTAACTGTAGTGTTGAAATTTGAAAAGTAGATATCCTATTATTTTGACGTAATGTTGGATTTGGAAAAATAAATATTTTATTACTTTACCTTTTCAATATTTAAATAATTTCTTAATTTAATTTGTTCAAAATTTAAAATATATTGAGGGGTGTTTGATTTAAATATATGAATATAAAATTCCATACACCAAATAAAACGTATTGTATTTTTATTTAAATGAAAATTTGTAATTATAATGAAAAATAAATACTTTAATATTTCCAGTTTTCATTTTTGTTTATATAAAATCATATTTTAAAATACATTTTGTTTCATTCAAAATTTTAGAAGCTTTTGTTTTTGGCTGTTGTAAGAATACATATTTCAAAACTAATTGGGTCCTTTAATAAATGGAGAAGAAGAAAAAGATGATTAGAGTTAAAAGAATCTTAGTTTAAAAAGAGGAAAATTTCTACTACGGTAACACCAAACAACCTCGATTGTCGTGGGAGGGTATACCATATTAATTTATAATAAAAATGGTATATGTTAAAAGTAAAAGTTTCAACGTTATTCTTCAACCTACGTTTGAAAGTGTAAACTTTTACACCGATGGAAAAGAAATTTGATATGAAATGAATATTCCTGTTAAATTATTTTTAGGAGTTTCACCACGAAAATCAATTATTAATGAGCTATAAATTAATCTAGTGACTGAACTTATAAGGCACAGGGTAAGGTCGGTCCCCCTAACTCCTTAGTCAAATTCATCGCTTTCGAATTTTTTTCTTCGAAGAATAGAGTTAGAGATCAATTTTATTGATAATTAAAGAAGATGTAATTATTTCAAATCATTTATTAATATATAACGTGTAAGGTAAGAATGATGCAATAGTTATGTAAAAGAGAAGCTAGTCCTTACTAGTTTATTAAATGTAAAACATAAACCTAATATATTTGCTTGAAGATTATACGTATTAAAGTTATTGTTAGTTTCATTATATTATTTTAGTTACTCAAAATTATTGGTGAATAATTACACTGAATTAATCTATAAAAGAGATTACGAATTCATATATAAAAGAGATTATGACTACTCTTTTAAATCAAAATTTTAGAATAATGAGTTTTTGAATCTTATTTTCTACATATTTCTCAAAATTTTTCTCATTTTTTATTTTTAATGAAAATTCAAACTCATACTTTATACATAACATTGTTAATTTTTATTTTACCTTACTATCGGTAAAACATAAACCTAATAGATTTGTTTGAAAATTACACATATTAAAATTATTCTTAATTTGATTATATTACTTTAGTTCCTCAAAATTATTGGTAAATAATTACACTGAATTAATCTATAAAAGAGATTATGAATTCATATATAAAAGAGATTATGACTACTCTTTTAACTCAATTTTACAATAGTCTACATGTTCCTCAAAATTTTTCTCATTTTTACTTTTACTGAAGATTCAAACTTAACATTTCCTTTTCATGAATGAAGAAACAAATTTAGAGAGGAAGACAATAAAGGGTGATGCACAGAAGAGCCAAGAAAAAGAGAATGAAGTGCAATATGAGGCCAAATTTGAGTTACCAGCAGAGTTTGGGAAAGTGGGAGCTGTTTTGGTTGAGAATGAACACAACAAGGAGATGTTTTTGAAGAGCATAGTCTTGGATGGCTTCCCTGATGGCCCTGTGCATGTCACCTGTGATTCATGGGTTCAACAGAGTCCTGTGAAGAGAGTCTTTTTTACTGACAAGGTTAGTATCATAAAATGTGTCATTTTAACCTTCATAATTTTAAGGAAAAAAAAAATTCATTTTTTTACTTATAAGGCTTTCTTTAATTAGTTCTAAATCTTCTTTGGTGAAAATAATTCAATTATAAACTTTTTACTGGAAATAAAATCTTGTTATTCTCCTATCATCACTACAAGAAAAAAGTTATTTATAGACTAATATTTAGCTATCAAATGAAATGGTTGCTAATTATGACCAAAATAGTCACAAATTAAATTTTGGTTGCTAAATAACTACAAAATAGAAGTAATTATTGAATTTAGTGACCAATTAACTCAAATAATTGATATCTAACATTACCTACCAAGGTTATGTCATTATATTCTAAATTGGTATCTAATTAAGTTAGAGAATAATTTAGAATCTAATGGTATATGTCACTAAAACCTTGGTAGCTAATGTTAGATACCAATTATTTGACTTAATTGGTCACTAAATTCAATCATTACTTCTATTTGTAGTTATTTAGCAACCAAAATCTAATTTGGTGACTATTTTGGTCAGAATTAGTAACTACTTTATTTGGAAGCTAAAAATTGATCTTTAAATAACATGTTTTTTTTAGTATATCTTACTGAACACAGCGATGCCAAAGATGTTCCTCTGTTCTCCCTCCTCTCATTAACAAAATGTGATGACTAGCGATATTATGTAATGGTATTTTATTTGTTCTCATGAGTTATTTCCTTTTTGTTCGTAAGATTGTCAATTGAGTAGATTAGTATGTCACGTAAAGGAAAATGCTAAAAATCTTACATCATAACACTAAACTCTTACCAAACACTGGAAATAGATGAAACATCTTTCAACCATTCACCATCATCTTTTAGATTCTTTGCATCCTTTTCCTCCCAACTCAACATATATCCTTCCTTTGTACATTTGTTTAGAATCATTAAAGGTTGTGGTTTTGTTTATTCACTAAATTTTAGCAACACTTTTTAATACCTTCTCAATAAAAATGTTTTATGGAGTGAAATTCATGTTAGTCCCATTGAATGTATGATCTCAATCTTGATTTGATTAGTTTGTTTCTCAAACTAGTTGTATATAAATGAAGTTAGGGCTTCATATTACTGTTGAAACTTTATTGGAAATCTTCAGAATTTATTCTCACTTTATATTTTTTGACTATTATCATTAAAATACTTATTACACAACTAAAATGTTTATTACACGACTAGTATTTTGTGAAATTTTACAATAAAATTAATTGAAATTAAGTTTCATTGATTTTTACATATAGGAACATTTCCATGAAAAACAATTAGTAGTCTTACATTACAACAAAAAAGCTATTTAGAAATCAATATATAGCTACCAAATAAAATGGTTGTCAATTGTGACCAAAATAGTTACCAAATTAAATTTTGGTTGCTAAATAACTACAAAATAGAAGTAATGATTGAATTTAGTGACCAATTAAGTCAAATAATTTGTATCTACATTAGATATTAAGGTTTTAGTGACTTATGCCATTAGATTCTAAATTGGTATCTAATTAAGTTAGAGACTAATTTAGAATCTAATGGTATAGGTCACTAAAATCTTGGTAGCTAATATTAGATACCAATTATTTGACTTAATTGGTCACTAAATTCAATCATTATTTTTATTTTGTAGTTATTTAGAAACCAAAATCTAATTTGGTGACTATTTTAGTCATAATTAATAACAATTTTATTTTGTAGCTAGAAATTGGTCTCTAAACAACTTTAGTAACCATTTCATTTCTTAGCTAAAAATTAGTCTCTAAACAACTTTTTTCTTTTAGTGTTAACATAGTTCATGAATTATACCTAACAAAAAAAATAGTACTAGGCAAATGATGTCATAGGATGCACTAACCTGTTTCATTCTTTTAAACTTTACACTATTTTTGTGATTAACTAATCCATGCACATGGAATATGGAACAGTCATATTTGCCATCACAAACACCAAATGGATTGAGAAGGTTGAGGGAAGAGGCCTTGAAGCAACTAAGAGGAAATGGAGAAGGAGAACGTAAGACCTCTGACAGAATTTATGATTATGATGTGTACAACGATCTTGCAGATCCTGATTCTGACCTTAAACTCAAAAGACCTGTTCTTGGTGGCTCGAAACAATATCCATATCCAAGAAGGTGTCGTACTGGTCGAGAGCACACCGATTCAGGTTATTTTTCCTCATTTTACTAATTTCATTCGTCCATAAAACTCATATGTTTAAGTTTCATAAACATTGTCAATAATGTAAGAAAATAAATTACATGTTGCCAACCAATTAAATAAACATGATAAGAATTTCTCTTAATATTATTATGTGAAAGTCAAACAAACTTAACATTGTAATTGGTAAAAAATAAAAGCTTTCTAGACTTATATACAATTTTTTTTCTCATTTTTTAAAATAAAAAAAGTATTATTTGGTTGGAACAATAAAACTTTAAGAACAACTGAAACAATTAATCTTAAAATCACTATACTTTTGCTCTTATTAATTGTATTTTTTTCAGACCCTTCTACTGAGAAGAGAAGTTCAGACATCTATGTTCCTCGAGATGATGCATTTTCTGATGAAAAACAGTCACAGTTCACAATGAGCACAATATCCACAGGAGTCAGTGCAGTTTTAGAATCCTTAGATGCAATTCTCACTGACCAAGATCTTGGATTTAAAAGTTTCGAAGAGATAGACACGATCTACAAAGAAGGCTTTCACTTACCAAAGCTTAAAGACAATGGTCTAAATTTCCTCCAAAGTATAATTCCCAGGTTGATCAAGGTCGCCAATGATAGCCAGAACATTTTGCGCTTTGATACCCCAGAAACATTTAAGAGTAAGAACATTCACAACTGCCTATTTTTAAATTTCATAATGTTGGAAAACTGCTCATTGCATTACTTGCTTTATATCTTGTTAGAATCTAGTAAAGTTTAAAATTTCTTATCAATACTTTGGCATTCGAGGATTTACATTATTAATGTCATCGACTAATTTTCCTAAAAAAAATAGGATTACTGCATGTGTTGAGATTTAATTTCCAAATGCTTAACAAGTATTAAACCCCTAATCACTTAACTTAATAATATAAGCCCTAAAATGATGTTGATGATTAACTCACTTAAAATTTAGACTTAATTATGTTTTTTCTATTGACAAACCAAAAATCATAGAAAATAATATATATGACACAACTAGTAATTTTCAAAGATAATTTAATTAGTTAATGTTAGAGATATTTTAAGATCAATTAAAGATAAAAAAACAGATATAAACATCTTAAAAAAAGTGAAATATAAAGCACCAATTATTACATGTGTACCGTTAGCACCCTGAAAACACTACAGTGGACCAAAAGAATTATAGAGTAAGCTACCAATGTGTACTTGATCAAAAGTAAAAAAAAAAAAAAAAAAAAAAAAAAAAAAAAAAAAAAAAAAAAAAAAAAAAAAAAAAAAAAAAAAAAAAAAAAAAAAAAAAAAAAAAAAAAAAACTTCAAATACGAAATGTTAGAACGCTACCAACTTGAATTATTATTATTATTATTCCTTAATATTACAACCTAATTAAATAAGGTAAGGATGTCAATTGTTTGAGGATAGGGTGACCATGCGATTTGAACCCTGTAACTTCAACAAAATAAAGGATATTTTGGCACTACTAATTAAAAGACCAAAATAAAACTAGTAAATAAAATAATGGGAGTGAAAGCTCAAAACTTATCTTGTATCTAACAATTAAGCTAAGTTTATGTCTATCACCATTATTGGGAACTCGGGTTATTGTAGTGATCAAAAGTTCAAATGGTTGAAATAATTTACCTAACACTAAATGATACAACAAAATGAAAAAAGTTTCTCTAGTTCTTGATGATTGTGAGTTTTGGAAATCCAGGGGACAGATTCTTTTGGTTTTCAGATGAGGAATTTGCTAGGGAGACTTTGGCTGGTGTGAACCCATATAACATCCAATTGGTCAAGGCAAGAGGAGCTATAATATATAATTTGTTAAATACTTTCATCATGCAATCCATGCTCGAGGATCTCAATGTTTTCTTCTTGATATATGTAGGAATGGCCTCTGAGAAGTAAACTTGAATCCCAAATCTATGGTCCACCAGAATCAGCTTTCTCCAGAGAAGTCATAGAGCCACAAATAATTGGTTATGGCACAATTGAAGAGGTACAAAACCAACATTGACTTTGTTAAATTTAGAATGTTGCTTAAAAATGGTTTCCTTTGAATACATGTAGGCCATTAAAGACAAGAAGTTGTACATGTTAGACTATCATGATTTATTCTTACCATATGTAAGCAAAGTGAGAGAGCTGAAGGGGACCACACTCTATGGATCAAGGACACTATTCTTCCTCACCAAACAAGGCACATTGAAGCCACTAGGTATTGAGCTAACTAGGCCACCTATGAATGGTAAGCCACAATGGAAGCAAGTCTTTGCACCTGCTTCTCATTCAATTTCTCATTCAACCAATCTCTGGCTTTGGAGGCTTGCCAAAGCTCATGTTCTTGCTCATGATGCTGGTTCTCACGAACTCATAAATCATTGGTGAGTATAAATAAGCATGTCGTTCATTCTCAACCAGGTAGCTGTGAAAAGTTGAAAGTCTTGAGAGATGCTAACTTGCTATATCTAAATTATCAATTTTTGTTTTTAGGTTAAGAAGTCATGCTGTAATGGAACCATTTGTGATTGCAACAAATAGGCAACTTAGCGCCATGCATCCAATATACAAACTACTGCATCCACATTTGAGATATACTCTTGCTATCAATGCATTTGCTCGTGAAGTGCTTATCAATGCAAATGGGATTATTGAAAAATCATTTTCACCTAATAAATACTCCATGGAGTTAAGCTCGGTAGCATATGATCAACTTTGGCGGTTCGATTTGCAAGCACTTCCTAAAGATCTTATTCATAGGTAATTTTCTTGTGTTTGTCACATTTTAGAACTACATAAAGCGTTCATCTAAATTTCTTAACAACTGTTTCTTCAGAGGAATGGCTGAAGTAGACCCTAATGCACCACATGGCCTAAAGCTAGCAATTGAAGACTACCCTTTTGCTAATGATGGTCTCCTCGTGTGGGATGCCATCAAACAATGGGTCACTGACTATGTCAACCATTATTATCCAACTCCAAGCCTCATAGAATCTGACCAAGAGCTCCAAACATGGTGGACAGAAATTAGGTCAGTTGGTCATGGAGACAAATCTGAAGAACCATGGTGGCCAAATCTTAAAACACCACAAGACCTTATTGACATCATCACCACCATAGCTTGGATAGCATCTGCTCATCATGCAGCTGTGAACTTTGGCCAATATACTTATGCGGGCTATTTTCCTAATCGACCCAATATCATAAGAAACAAAATGCCTACAGAAGACCCTTCTAAGGAAGAGTGGGAAAATTTTCTACACAAACCTGAGCAAACTCTCTTGGAGACTTTTCCATCACAAATCCAAGCAACTACAATGATGTTAGTTTTTAACGTATTATCATACCATTCCCCAGATGAAGAGTACATTGGGCAGTTTATGAAGCCATCATGGGCTCAGGATCCAACTATAAAGGCTGCCTTTGAAAGGTTCAACAGGAGACTGAAGGAAATTGAAGGCATCATAGACTCAAGGAATGAAGATAGCAATTTGAAAAATAGACATGGTGTTGGAGTAGTACCTTATGAGCAAATGAAACCATTTTCAGAGCCTGGAATCACTGGAAAAGGAATTCCTTATAGTGTATCCATTTAAAGAATCTTACTTTTAAATGGATTACTCATTAAAAATTTCTCCTGTTCGCAATATTTGTTATGCTCTTCAAAAGAAAACGAGTTAATACTGGTTTTCCGTTTCCATACTTTTAGTGTCCAAGATTTGTATTGTGTTACAGTATGGCCCACATTAAACTTTTCAATATTATACTTTGAATAAACATTTTATGTTAACCTAAATTCTTTGAATATAGTATTTTTTTTTTTTATAAATGACCAAAATAATTCCTAAAAATAGCATAATTATTAAAAAGTTTACAAATATTAGAAAAGTTACTGTTCAAAGTTAACATTAATAGCTACGTGGGAGTTGAAGTTGTAGATATAGATGATGACAAATAGCAGTTTAAAGTGAATTTCTTTTTCAAGAATTATGATGTTATGTCGTTTTCAATTTAGTTGTTGAACTTAACCACTTAGTGTCGTTTTGATCCTGGAAATGCTTTTGAATTTCCAATTAAATCATACATTGTACATAACTTATGAGCAACATTTTCCTTCATTTCCATTTCTTATATTTCTAATTTTCTACTTTCCTTTCACAAAATTTGTGGTTTATCTTTACTTTGATCTCATCTCTATTTCAAGTTCTTCATTTAAAATTTAACACTTACAACTTCAAGGTGTGTTAAACTTTTGTCTTTAAGGTTCAGTGTTGAGTTTGAGTTATTTTTTAAATTCTTTGACGAAATAAATATATAAAAGAGAATGACATGATATTGCCTATTATGCTTACGAAATGACTTTATTTGTTAAACTAAAGTTAAAATTAAAAAATCTGTAGCAAATTTTAAAGTTGTGATGGATATGTAACTAAAACATTTGCATGATATTAATTTGATCATATAACTTCAAATTAATTTATGAATAATTAGTTATAACTCAATCTAAGACGTCACTATATGTAAATTTCAAACTCAACTTTATGATAACCTATTTTAAAGTTACTATCACTATAAGAATTTGAGCTATCATAATAGTAAATTAAAATAAATAAAAAGTAAAATATAGTTAGCATGGTCATTATAACATAAAATGCGACGTTTGAAATTTATTTTGAATTGAATAATACAAGTATAGCGTCGGTCTCATTTTATTTTTATTTTTTGTATTTTAGCAAAAATATTAATTTTTTTAATTTTATTATAACACCGATTAAGTCATTACAAAGTTTTTATTTATTTTTTAAAAAAATTTCATAGTGTCGACCTAATTCTCCCACCTTCATCCCTTTTCTCTCATCACTGTGTCAGGAACTTCCTTTTAGCACCTTTTTGAGCACTGATTTCTCTTATCACATGTGAGCATTATTTCATTTCTCATTTCGTGTTTTAGTTCTCCCTTTCACCCTCTTGTCGTGTCATTTATTAATTTTTTGTTCCGATAAAAAAATAAATATATCATTTCATCATTTTCAATCTGTCACAGTTGTAGATATCTTCTCTCGTCCTGGTTTACCTCCGTTACCAAACATTGAGTAGAGTGTGACCCTTCTCTCACGTTGAGGATCTACAAAGGTAAACCATTTCTTTGATGTATGTGCTTTGTGAACTTTAATTTTTTCTTAAAACCTTAATTTTTTTATTGGTATTTATACATAGAAGAATGAAAGAAATTGCAACAATAACATCAATTTTCATTTAGTATTACTGTGTTGATTTAATTTGGGTGTTTTGAAGTTGTGTTGCATCCTATTGGTTTAATTTAATTTGAACTTTCTGAATTTGTGTTGGAGGACACAAGCTTTTCTTTTCTCTCTCTCTTCAGCATTGGTTAGGTCGATGCTTTGGATATATTATAAAATATTATTTTCTCAATTACCATTGGTCGAACCACCACTACATTTAATGTTAATAATTTATCTACAACCCACACCATTTAATGTTAACAATTTATTTACGTCCTCTTAGTGTCTTGACTGTCATTTATCTGCGTCCCAAGTGTTGGTCAACGCTAACCTCAATAGGTTCTAGGATTTCGGTGTGCATCTTATGCCCGATGCAATTCTCATGCATAAGCGTCAGTTTTTCCTATTTTTTGTTTGTTTTTTATCGACACTATTTTATTAAATTCTTGTAGTGTATGTGAAACAGGGTTGTTAGTAAGTGTTATCAACTATCTCAAATAAAGGTTTTAGTAACTGTGAACTTTGTTTTCTTTGGTTATTTTTCTAAAAAGGTTGAAACAAATAACCTTATTTGTGCTTTCAATTATTAAATTCTTTATGGTTGATAAAAAAAATAATATTGCGTAACATATTTTAAAGGTTATATTTTATCTTTTGAGTATTAAATTTTAGATGGTGAACTTAGTATGAAGATATAATACCAAAGTCAAGTTGGACAATAAATTATGACAAAAATTATGAGAAATATGAAATAAAAATGAATTTTACGAATTTTACGTACGGATATATATTTCATACAGATTTTATCTACGAATTTTATCTAAGTAATTACATACATATTCTAATCCGTAGGCAAATTTCGCATTAACTATGGGTTTATCTTATCATGTTTGTAATGAATTCATTACCCTTATTATGCATGTCATTATTTAAAGCCCATTATATGCAAAATTATTAGAAGAGCACAGGAAAAATTCCTTTGGGGTTAGGATTATAAGGGAAGGAAAATTACATGGATGGCTTGGGACAAAGTATGATCCCCGGTTGAAGTGGGAGGGTTGGGAATCAAAGAAGTAGGTAGATTTAATGCAGCTTTATTTGCTAAATGGAAATGGAAGCTTGGGACAGAGGAAGTGGGAGTGTGGAGGGACATAATAGAGTCTAGTTATGACTCTTGGAGGGAGATGAGGGTCACAATGATAGAAAGAAAAAATTCTATTTGGTGGCAAGGTCTATGCAAATCTGTGATGTAGGTCACAAATGTAAGTGGTTTGAAAGAGGATCATATGGGAATTGGAAGATGTGAAACAAATAAGATTTTGGGACGATAGATGGGTTGGTGAACTACCACCTAAAGAAAAATTCCCTAGACTTTACTCAATATTACTATGCTACAAAGAGAGTGTAGTTAGTGATGTGGGGGAATGGGTGAATAATGGTAATAATGAAGTACATAGGTGGAATTTACCGTGGAGGAGAGAGTTGTTTGTGTGGGAAGAGGAACAAAAACAACAGTTATAACCACTGCCAGTGGAAGAGAAGTGTATTAGATGGTTGGATTTGGAGTGAGGGTGATCTACAAAGGTACACAGTTGGATATGGATGTAGGATTTTAAAAAAATGTGCTAACTCTTCACGCTATAACTGGTCTAAGGAAATATGGAGTCTTAAAGTCACAGGCTCAACACAACTGTGTGTGTGGAGGGCAATGTTAGAAAAGTTGCCAACTAGATCTAATCTGGCAAGGAGAGGGGCAATAATATCTAGTAACCTATGCCCATTGTGCAAGAAGGTAGAGGAAACAACCCAACATGTTTTCATTAATTGTGAAATTACACAAAAAGTGTGGGATAATTGTGATAAATGGATAAGAATTTCATCTATAAGGCATCAAACTGTTATAAATCATTTTTAGAAATTTCATATGTTATGCTTTAATAAGAAAATAAACCTAAAGTAAAAGAGAATGTGGATGGCTATAATGTGGAAGATATGAAAACATAGAAATAGAATTTTGTTTAGTAACGAGATAGTGGACTATATTGAAATATTTACATTAGCACAGCTTAAAGCATGATTTTGGGTTAAGTTTAAATTTTTCTTTCTCATGTTAATATTTGTGCCCTACTCTGTGTTTGGCAAATGTTTGGCAAATATTACCTAATCTATGAAATTCTCGTATAAGTGTTGGCTTGTAGGGAGGATTGACCATGTTGAAAAAGGTATAGTGATACAAAACCGGTGGCTACCAATATAGGCAAAGTCTAACTACGAAGTCAGTGTGAGTGGCAAGGTAGGTGTTAGCATGTGTGGATTTGTTTTGCAGGTACGCGAGTCTTGTGTAGTAGCAATTCTTGGAAAAGTTGCGTGAAGGTGGACGTAATTGGAGGGAAGAAGAAATGAGGAATAGAACAAGACTCTTGAAGGTGTAGGAAAAGTAAAGCTTAACTAATTTAGTTGCAAGAAGTTTTCAGGAGCACATTCCCTAAACCGGTTACAAAGGATGTTCCCTATTTCTGGGTTTTGTCTATTGTTTTGAGTCTGCTTTATTACCATGTATTACCTATTTTATTTTATTGTGTCCTAGTTGGTTTCGAACCTTATTGTTGATGGTTAGGTGCCCCTGTTTGGTGTGGTATTCATGTAGAGTTGTTATGCATTGTGGTGGCCTTTGTTTAATTGTCATAAGTGTTTAGGGTTAGTTGTTGGTTTAGGATGTAAGTTACTCGTTGTTAGATTTTTATGTTTTGTAAGTTGAAACATCTCTAAAATATTCTTATTTATTAATTTTGTTACAAAGAAAAACCACAACTACTATACTAATTTATGGTTGAACTTGAAGTTATTATGCTGAACACAACTTCTATTTTATGAAGTTGTCCTGCATATGAGTCCGAAATATTCAAATGCATATTTTTGTTCATTTTTATCTATTCTCCAACACCCCTAGCCATTTCATGGCAACCTTGCAATAATTATTCTAAACGAAGAAGACATTGACATAGTATCTTAGAGACGATCTCCTAATTATACAAAATGTAGATATGAAAAACCAATGTGAATTATTTTTATAGACGCCAAAAAAACGCATTGAACTTGTTGAGAATTATATTATTTTAGATGAAAAGTCTACATGGTTATTAACCCTATATATAAATATAATATAGCTACTACAAGTATAAAGTTGTTGTGGTTTTTGTACACGATTTCAAACACCCAAATGCTTCTTAATTTAGTATTGGTGAAAAAAAAAAAAAAAAAAAGCTAGTATGGGAAATTATATATATAACATTGTACATATAAAAGCACACTCTTTAAATTGATATGCTATATGGAACTCCCTTTCCAGTAACTCCAGGCCCTGACAATGGCTTCATTAGCTCATATGGCACCACCCCAGCACCATTCCTATTCTTCAGATTACTATCTGCATTTCTTGCGTCTATAATACCTTCAATCTCCTTCAATTTCGTACCAAACCTTTCAAACGCCGACTTTATAGTTGGATTCTCAATCCATGATTGCTCCACGTATTGTCCAATATACTCTTCATCTGGTGAATGATCTGATAACAAATTCAAAACCACCATCACCAAGGTTGATTGAATTTGTGATGGTAAACACTCCAACAAGGTTTTCTCAGGGCTATTTTTCAGCTTTTCCAACTCTTCCTTAGAAGGGTCTTCTGTGGGAATGTTATTTCTTGCAATTGCAGGTCGGTTAGGGAAATAGCCTCCATAAGCATACTGGGCAAAGTTAACAGCAGCATGGTGCGCAGAAGCTACCCAGGCTATAGTTGTAACGATCTCAGTAAGGTCTTTTGGTGTTTTGAGATTTGGCCACCATGGTTCTTCGGCTTTGTCTCCATGACCTACTGTGCGAATTTCTGTCCACCATGCTTGGAGCTCTTGATCAGACTGCACAGTGCTTGGGCTTGGATAGTAATGGTTAACATACTCACTCACCCATTGTTTGATGGCATCCCATATAAGAAGACCATCATTGGCAAAAGGGTAGTCTTCAATTGTTAGCTTTAGGCCATGTGGTGCATTTGGATCAGCCACAGCCATTCCTCTGAGAGAGGATAAAAAAATAACATCAATAAGTGAATAATGTGGTTTTTGTAAAGAGAATGAAACTAATATTTTTACAATACTATTGTATAAATGAAGAAAGATGGTTCACAAAATTGTGATTTCAAATGAATAGCATTTTCTATGGACTTTACCTGGAAATAAGATCATTGGGAAGTGCTTGCAAATCAAATTGCCAAAGTTGATCATATGCCACTGAGCTTATTTCCATTGAATATTTTCTTGGAGAGAACGAGCTTTCAATGACCCCATTTGCACTGATAAGCACCTCACGAGCGAGGGAATTGATCTCCATGGTATATCTCATGTGTGGATGCAGTAATCTGTAGATTGGATGCATGGTGCTAAGTTGCCTATGAGTTGCAATGATGAAGGGTTCTACAGCACAATGAGTTCTTAACCTACAAAATTGAACAATTTATATGTGTACAAAGTTAGAATCACTTAAAAGTCTCTTCAAACTTCCCATACCAACTAATTGGTTGGATCATTGTTTCATAATGCATGGCAAAAGAGAATAACATAACTGCACTCACCAATGGCTTACAAGTTCATGATAACCTGAATCATGGGCAAGAACATGAACTTTGGCCAGCCTCCAAAGCCAGAGATTGGTTGGATGAGAATCGGAATGAGAAGCAGGTATGAAGACCTGCTTCCATTGTGGCTTGCCTTCCATAGCTGGTCTTGTGAGCTCAATAGCTAATGGTTTCAATGTTCCTTGTTCAGTGAGGAAGAATAGAGTCCGTGATCCATATAATGTGGTTCCCTTGATCTCTCTCACTTTGCTTACATATGGTAAGAGTATATCATGGTAGTCTAACATAAACAACTTCTTCTGTTTAATAGCCTGCATGCATCCAAATTAAGTATTACTTTTTGATCACAAAATAGTCTAATTTAATAAAGTCAATGATGCTTTTGTACCTCTTCAATTGTGCAATAACCAATTATTTGTGGCTCAATGACTTCTCTAGTGATAGCTGATTCTGGTGAACCATAGATTTGGGAATCTAATTTACTTTTCAAGGGCCATTCCTACAGGATGAATAAAATGAGAACAAATTATAGAACCACATTTTAATCTATATGATACCAAAAGCAAAAGCCAAATATTTTAGCTAGTCTTGCCTTGACCAATTGGATGCTATATGGGTTGACACCTGCCAAAGTTTCCCTTGCAAATTGTTCATCTGATAACCAAAAGAATCTGTCCCCTGCAATTTTCAAGCACACAGTCATATAGAAATAGAAAACTCTATAGTTACTTTATCTTTTACATGTAGGTAGGATTGTGTTTGCAACTAAACCTAACATGATTTTGTTGGGTTTTTTGAGAGACATTCATCAGGTATATTAAAAAACCAATGAAACATGATTCACACCCATAAAGAATTGAGATTACCTTTAATCTTTTAATCTACAACCTTAAGGTTATATATTTGTAAGATTTTTTCTTTTTTAACCATTGATCAAGTTTTTCATTTCATTCTATGTAGTATTTATTAGACTTATTACACTCAAGTTCCTAACAAATTTCTTAATACATGCATTGTGTGATATTACATACTGTACATCTGGAATATCAAAATCTATGTAGTGCATTGAAAAAAAAAAGTTTATATCAAGTAATGATGTGATAAGCATGGTTTCTTATTATGAAATTGAAGTGAACTTACTTTTAAATGCTTCTGGAGTATCGAAACGTAGAAGGTTCTGTTTATCATTAACAACACTGAGTAACTTTGGAATTGCCCTTTGAAGCACATTCAATCCATTGGCTTGAAGCTCTGGCAAGTGAAATCCTTCTTTATAGAGCGTGTCTATGTCTTCAAAGCTCACAAATCCAAGATCTTGGTCAGAGAGAATTGCATCTAAGGATTCCAAAACCAAACTTAGTCCTGAGGATATTGTAGTTGTTGTGAACTGTGTTTGCTTTATCTCAGAAAACACCTCGTCGCGGGGAACATAGAAATTTGATCCTTTCTTTTCAGACAATGGGTCTATATAACAACAATCAAAAACCAAAAATAAGATTAGAGGAAAATCTATAATAAACATACATATGGTGAAAATATGTAAAACAAGAACCGGAAGTAACTAATTAGATATATTATCCAGTTGATGTGAGATGAAGCAAGTGAGTTAAAAGTTTTATATTAGATAGAAAATGACTAAAATGAATCACATATAATTAGAAAAAAAAGTTATAAACATACTGTTCTAAGGTTTAAGTTAAAAAAGTGATTTTGAAATAATCATTTATTTAAGAAACAAGATTTCTTTATCAAAAAAGTAAAAAAAAAAAAAATCAACTATTTCTTTAAATAAACACAAACACAAAAGGAATAAGAAATATACTTATTTTATTAAATAAATACTTTTTAAAGATATATTCAAAAAAATTTATTCATATTAAACGAATATCAAATCAAATAATTAATTAATTATATGGCATTGTACTGTTTCCCAATATCAAGAATTTTTATTTTCGTTTTTTTTAAATTTTAATATAAATTAGAAAATACATTAATGTTTTTCATTGCATCTTAGTGCATTATAAAAGATTTTATTAATTTTTCTTTAAACTGAGTGGTAATATGTTGATACTCATTTTTAATAAAAAAATATTTACTACATAACTAGAAATAGTAATATTTTAATTAAATTTGTTTTAGCTTTTAACTTAAAATTCAAGTTTATATTATTATATTCTTAAAATAAGTTGTATAGGTGTAACTTTTGTAGAGGTATCAAAATATTATTTTTCTTTTAAGTGGATGGCATTAACTAGGAGTCTATTTTTATCTTTCTTTATTTAGAAGGACTACATAAATTTTGATGTATAAAAATTAATAGTGCATTGAAAACAGAAAGTTAAGCAAAAACATTGCTAGCGTCCACTTAAAATAAAAATAAATAAATAAAATAGAAGAAAGTAGAGGAGAATAGGATGGGAAGCATTAATTTATTTTATTCATTAATTTATTTTATTCAAAAATTTAATTACAAAAATTCGATCCGTCTTGTTTCGATAAAAATTCAATCAAATTCGTCTTCATGGATAAATATTTTTATTCATAAAAAAACTAAAAGCTATACTTTTAGACAAATTTCAAAAATTAATTTTGTAAATAAAATTTAATAATATACTCTTGAAAACTTAAAAAAAAAATTATAAAACAATCTTCAAAAATATATGTTTTTGAAAGAAGCTTAAGAAACTTTTAAAGGTAAAAAATTTATTTGATAAATTTAAATCCATTAATTATTGATAATATATATTGAATTTTGAAAAATGATTAATGGAAAATTAATTATCCTTCTAAAAAAATTGATGAATTTTGATCCAATCTATTTTTAATACTTTTGATATGACTAAATTTTACGAATTTATATATTGATAAATAATAAATAAATGGATTACTTTTTCAATTTTAATAATACAATAAAAAGCTAGCTACACAGATCTGACACATGAAAAGATTGATAGCCAAAAAGTCTTAACCTACTCGTAGAACCAGAAACACGCACAATAAATTTGTTTCAATTTGCTTCTTTGAATTAAAATTTATATATTTTAGACAATAACAAAAAAGGAAAAAAAAATTGAAAAATTGAGCGAGGACGACATAGGAGTTTGTGGGAAGGAAAGTATATGGCCAAAGTTATTAGAAATGGCGTAATTAATAAGTTTTTAGAAAGATATACGGGTAATTCATAACATAGTGATAATTTAAATAGAGAAATATAGTAATTCAAATGTTTATTTTGTAATTTTTTTTTTATTCTCCTAAGAAAGACATGTAATAATTTTATGTTAATATTATTTTGAAGTTTTGATATGTTCATGTCAAACTCTTTAAAATAATATTATTAAAGTTATTTTTATGTATTTAAGCAATAACACTTTTGTATTTTAGATAATTAAAGAAAAAATATATATTTAAATTATTATTAATTTTAATTTCTAATTAATTTGGAATTCTTAGACGTACTCAAACAAACAAGTTACAGTGAAAGTCTAAAATAAAAGTAGTGGTTCATCTTGACCAAAAATCTTGGAAAGGTAAAATAATATACTATAATATATATATATTATCGTTATTACTCTTAGAAAAAAATGATTACATAATTAATATAACTATATTCAAGGATGGTTTCAATGAACTAAAATTTTTAAAGACATAATTACCAAAATGAAAATTTGTGATACTAGTTATAAAAGAAAACATAAAAGATAAGATTTCATTTTATGTTTTTAAAAAGAACATTTATACATAAATATTAAAGAAAATAAGAACACTCAAATGAGTTAGAGTGTTAAATCTTGAAAAGAAAGACAAAATATAACTATTCAAATTTTTTATATTTCAAGCATTCTTCGCATGTATAAAAAAATTCTTTTTGCATGAGAAATAAAAAAAAATTCATGCATAAGAAACATTATACTATATTATAAAACTAATATTTCAACGTGAAGTTGTATTTTGTTAACTTAAGAAATGAAATGGAACAATCAAGAAAGAAGTAATGAGTTTATGTTTTACTTTTTTTTTTCTTCAGAAATAGAACAAAACAGGTGGAAAATGAAAAGAAACAATTAACAATGGACTGAACAAAGAGAACAGATTAAATATAAAGAATATCTTAATTTTATTCTTCTATACATTTTCAAATTCCTTTATTCTTTTATATATTTAATTTTGTGTTTGAATATTTATTCTTTTATATATTTAATATCATGAAAATGTCTTTACAAAATTAAGAGAGGAAGGTGTTATTTTAAAGGGCTTAGGTTTAGAATAGTTGTGTAAAGATGGAGGAATGTTTTGTTTCTTTTCTTTTCTTTTACGGATTGATTACTAAATCGTAGTTATGTGTTGCATTTCAATTTTTTAATTCCTATTGAATGGTGTATAATGATTTAGGTAGCACTTCAACCTACAAATTTATATATGAAACTACTTTTGGTTATAAAAAACAGAAAGTGACATAAGGAAATTAGTTAAATAACCTGCTTTTGATGGCTCTCGACCTGTGCGACACCGTCTTGGGTATGGATATTGCTTGGTGCCACCAAGAACAGGCCTTTTGAGGTCGATGTTGCTGTCAGGGTTTCCGAGATCATTGTAAACATCGTAGTCGTAAATTCTATCAGTGTTTTTACGTTCTCCTTCTCCATTTCCTCTTTTTTCCACCAATTCCTCTTCCCTCAACTTCCTCAATCCACTTGGTGTTTCTGACGGCAAGTACAACTGTTCCATGCATACACACACTAATCACACACTAATAACTTAATCCCAATATCAAACATTACAAACTTGAAAAACTAAACAAAATCTGTAGATATAGAAAAAGTATAAAAATAATGATAAGGCTTTAAGGAGGGTGAAGTCAATAGAAAAATGTTTCTTCTATTTCCCTTTTATTTGGACATCTCTATTTATACTGTCTGGTTGTCGAATTCAGCATGTTGTCGTTGAAATGACAAAACTATATCATTTTAGAGTATATGATGCAGCAATACTAATTAACTCTATGGACAAATTTATATATTGAAGTAAACAATGAATAATGAAAAAACTTTTAAGAACGGATAAAATACTATACAATTGTAGGAAATTAATTAACCTTTATCACTCTTAAGAACGGATCTAACTTTAACATAAAATCACGTATTATAGCACGATGGTATAGATAGTCATTGAAAATTGTACAGTAACAGTTTTCAAATTAAGTTTAACAATCCAAGACTTTCAATGTCTTAAAATTGTTGCAATATCTAATTTTCAATCATAATCTATTTCAGTTATAGATTTTTTAATTGAACAAAACTTGCATGGTATATTCCTTAAGTTACATGTTCATTAGGGTATAATGAACTTGTTAATTCTTTACTAATATGAGCATTTACGTCATAATCGTTGTAGTAATCTACAACTATTGTAATATCACTTTTAGTATCTCAAAAAATGTCAATTAGATGGGTTTATTAAAGTGGATTGTCAATAATCGAAGTGGTATCTCCTATATATTATAACGATTGGTCAACCGTGGTAGTATGTTCAAACTTTTTACAACAGTGAAATTTACAGGGGTTTCAAAACCTTTGTGTATGTCGTCCAGAACTAGTGTAAAAGGTGATTTTTTCACTAATGATTGTTGAGGTAGGAGTCACTAATATTTTGAAGCATATTCATATGAATCCTACTCCTTCAAGGTATTCAATAAAGAGTTTAAATTTAGATAACATATCAAACACGAGATCACAGAAAATGTTGCACTAAAGCTAAGGTTGGAGAGTTTGACCTACGACTGGAGGCTTTAAGGATATGACAACATATACTTGTTTGCAAGTAGCCTATAATTGCACCTAAGAAAATGACATTGACTTTATAAGTCGATGTAAGTTATTGTCAATGACATTTCTCCTCCTTGATTGGTGGTCATTGATAAAGTCTTCAAACATATTACCATGTTACATATGGCTAAGGTCTTAGTGGAAAAGGTTTGGGTTAGCAATGTTGTGGTTCTTGTGTCAATGAACAAGGTTGCTACTATGGCATAAACATTTAAAAATTTTATAGTATATCCTAGACACCTCATTAGGCTTATTTTAGACCTATTGTTATTACCCTTAATACATGAATACATATATTTCATAACCACATTCACTTCACTAGTACAAAACTATTCGTTAGGTGTAAACAAAAATGTTGAAAAAGACTCTTGTAAAAGAAAGTAACATGTAGCTACCGATGATCTTATGGTCATATTATTAGAGATTTCTATAATCATAAGTACAACTTTTTGTAGGTGTTATAGGATGCTACTACTTTTTTTCTAGGAAGTGATATCTTATTATGTACACATGTTTGATGTGTTACAGATTTCAATATGCAACCAAGAGATGAACATACTAGTCATTTAATTAAGGAAGATGTAAGTCCTTTTAAACTTATTTAATTTTAGTTTTATTAACTAAATCATTCATTATATGTTATATCATTATGTCTTTAAGTATATGTTTGAATATGCATGAATGATGAGAAACATCAAATATAGGTTCTCCTCTACATATTTAAAAAAATAATAGTAGATTGATAATGAAAATCAATTTATTTACATAGATTACTTTATTTAAGTTTACATACTTGTCCCTTAATTAGTGATTTTCTGTGGTATATTATGACTATTTTGGATAAAGCATTATTAAGGATAGACCACGTGCAAGATTATGAGTGAAGTTAAGATCATAAGTTTGATTTCCAAAAGGATATTTATTGAGGGGAAAATTATTGCAAGTGAAAAGATTGTGTATAGTTTTTTAGTCTAATACTAAGCATGTGAACTAACAAGATTAACCTAAAATACCAACCAAAATTATCAAGATCTATAAAGATCCTACTAGTAGCTTTTCTCCGATCTTATTGAGTTCTTCCAATAACTTCTTCAAGAACCATTCTCTCTTATACAATAACCTTAAACATACCAAGTTTGACCTCTCACCCTTACTTAACTAGGTTGAACAATCTTCAAACTTGAAGCATATTAAAAACATTCAAGAATTACTTTTTAAAAACATAAGTTGACTTAATCTTGTTTTTACTTTAAGTGGACTCTATTTTTTTTAAAAAAAAAAAACTTTAACAAGTTTAGGTCTAAAACACATTTTATTAACCTTTACAACCTATTAGATTAGTTGATATATTACATTAATTTTCAGATTTATTAATTCATTATTTTTCTAATATAAGTTTTAATATTTTACGATACAATACTTATTTAGAATTATATTTTATATTTTTTTTAAATATTATATCATTTTGGATTATAAATGATTTTTTTATAGCTAAAATTTTATAATTTAAGTAATGATATTGAACACATATTTTATAAATTGAGTCATGAATGAATTTTAGAATATAAATTAAGGTAAAAAAAATACATAAAGTAGAAATGATATTAAAAAGAACATGAAACACCAACTATTTTTACCATTATATTATTTGTTGGTCTTCAAAGCACCCAAAATAATATGTAAGAAAATCGTAAAACTTCAAACGAAATTTTTTGTAGGGTGGGGTTTTGATGAGAGAAAGACTTTCTGGAATACCTGAAAAGAGTTATGTAAGCCTAAGGAGGAAGAAGGATTGGGTATTAGAGATAAAAAGAAATTTAACACAACATTGTTAGCTAAATGGAAATGACAAATAATCCAATCCAATTATGGCAACGGGGATAATATAAATTTGAATCCCATTGATAGAATTGCCTCAAGGTGGTGGAGGGATGTGTGCAAATGTTGTGAGGAAGGGCAGCCAGGAAACTGGTTTGACGAAGCTATTAAATAGAAACTTGGGACTGGAGACAAAATTAGATTTTGGGAGGACGTTCAGGTAGGTGACCAATCATTAAATCGTCACTTTTCAAGATTATACACTATCTCTAATTCAAATGACAAAATTGTTGGAGATATGGGTTAGTGGAGGGAGGGAACATACTATTGGAATATACCATGGAGGAGGGATAGATTCGTTTGGGAGGATGAGATTGTACAACAACTAATGCAGTTATTGGTAGGCAAAATATCTAAAACTGATAGTATGGATAAAAGAGAGTGGAGAGGGGAAGTTGACGGTCATTTTGCAATAAGGATTGCATATTTTGAATTGGAAAACATTTTAGAGGGGGAAATCAGTAGTACCTTCAAAATATTTTGGAGCTTAAAGTCAATTCCTAAAGCTTTAACTGTGAGGTGGAGGGTATTATTAGACAAACTCCCCTCAAAGGTTAACCTAGTCAAAAAGGGGTTAGGGTGACAAATATAATGTGTGAACTTTGATGGAAGAAAACGAAAGCACTAGGCATCTTTTTCTTAGTGCAGGCTAACTAAAGAGATATGACACTAGTGTAAGAGTTAGGTGGGTGAAAGTTTTGTGAGCCATAATCAACCTATGACTCATTCTCAACATTTTCCATATTATGGACTTAACTAATAATCAAAATATTTTTTGGAAATGTATGTGGTTGAATGTAATTTGGAGAATTTGGGCTCATAAAAATCGGGTGATTTTTTATCGAGGAAAGGTAAATGATGAGGAAGTTTGGTATTTGGCACAAATGAGTGCATGGGTTTGGCTGAAATCTAATAAATCTGGGATATTTTTTCATATTTAGACTCGTATCAACAACCTATACAGTGCCTAAAAACACTACAATAAAGTAATAGTGTGAGAACTGGAAAAGAGTGAAATTAGATGGGTTGTCTGAGTTGTGTAGATCCCAACATTGTCTAGCCCAGTAAAGCATAGAAAAGTGGGCGAGTATGGTAGATGTAGGATTGTATGGTTACATTAAGTATATCTTTTGTACAACGGGGACACCCTATTAAAGGTGTCACCAACAAAACCACTATAAGATAATAGTTATTTAGCACTAATATTAGCTACCAAATAAATTAATCGCTAATTGTGACTAAAATAACTATCAAATTAGGTTTTTTTGCTAAATAACTAGAAAATAAAAGTAATGATTAATTTAATAACTAATTAAGTCAAGATAATTGGTATCTAACATTAACTACTAAGGTTTTAGCCACTTATACTATTAGATTATAAATTAATCTCTAATTAAGTTAGTGACTAATTTTATCATTTTAGAGACTAATAAATTAGTTTCTAAAATTAATTTTTCTTGTAGTTATATCATCACAACTCATTGCTCGTAGGGAAAGAGGTTCAAATTAAGGAAGTTTGGTGTAATTATGGAGGAACTGTAGAGAGTAAAAGAGACCAAACCAGGAGCAGCAAGATTGAAGACTGTACCATAATGACAAAACCAAAAGTGGAAAAGATAGGAGCTATTTCGAGATTAATTGAACTAAATTTGTAAACAATATAAGTGTTGTACTGGTTATGCTATGCTACTTTATTTTGGATTTGGAGATTTTCTCCAAAACTTAGATTGCATCTCGTAGTTTGGATTATACTAGAATCGATTATGTAAGAAAGTTGAAACATCCTTTTTTATTATTATGCTTCTTATTCAATATATTTTCTTCTGATAAAAAAAATTACAATCACAAATATTATTACATATACATATTACAATGACCGTTACTATAATTAGAAGTTTAATTAAAAATATTAAAAAGGCATCATTAAAAAGGATTTTCTTAAAAATTTCAATGATGCAATAATTCTTGGCTAATCATAATTATATTAAGGAAGAAGTCGATAAGAAATGTGAGAGAAGAAAAAAATTTTACTCATTAATTTGTCTTGAATATTAGTGATATGAAAAATATTTCGTCAGTGGAAAACAACACAAACAAATATTGAGCACGTTGTAATGAAAATTTATCTTTTCAGTATTAAATTCAAGTTTATAAAATTTGAATTTCAAAATCTGATGATATACATTTTTTAAGTGAGCATGATGATATAAGAATTTTAAGTGAACATTTACTGTTATGCATTTGTATTTTCTTCTTTCACTTATTTTTTCAAAAGAAATGTCGTATTAATGTTTCATGTTTTTACATTTACACATAAAAAAACATTTAAAATTTTATATTATCAATTTTTTTAATGCTGAAATACTACTTTATTTCAATGTATATTTTTCAAATATTTTCCAGAAACAAAGAAAAAAGACAGACAATTGTTTTCATTGTTTGTTTTACAAAATCTTGAAAACAAAAAACATTAAAAATGTGATATTTTTGAGTTAAAATGTAAAATTAGAATATATATATATATATAATTGAATTAAAATGAATGAAGAATAATGTTGAAAGAAATTTTGAATTCTATATATTAATGTTGGATTCTATTGTATTTGTTAGACAGATTCTTCTCTAAAATTGATTCTATAATATTTTTACTCAAACAGAATATATGAAGATATATTTTCCATGTGAGAGATTGAAAACAACATATTATAAGTTTTTACTCTCACCTTGTTAGCAAAGAAGACTCTCTTGGGAGAACTATCAGTCTTTGGCTGAATCCATGAATCACAGGTAAAGTGCAGAGGGCCATGAGGGAAGCCATCAAGAACTATAGTCTTTAGGAACACCTCATTGTGGTCCTCATTCTGCACCAAAACAGCTCCCACATTCCCAAAAGATACTGGTAATTCAAATCTGGCCTCATATTGCACCTCATCATCTTTTGTCCCAGTCTTGTGCACATTACTCTCTGCTGTCTTTCTCTCTGACTTCGTTTCTTCATTTAGGGTAACAAAATGTAAAAGTTAATAAGCAAATTAACAAATAACATGGGAGATGGATTGTAAACTTTAATTGAAGTAACAAGAGATGTATATTCCAGTAAAGTATGTTTTGAATTTCTTTAAAATTTCTAAAATATATATACATTTTTTTAAAATTATTTATTTTCATTTCTCTAAAATCTGAAAATATTTTTTATGACATTTTAAACTTATTTTCTAAGTCATTAGTTATAATAGTAATAATAATAATAATAAATAAATAAATAAATAATTTAAGTAAATGACAATTTTAATTATAATCTAACCAAAATCACTTTTAATTAATACTTATGTATTAAAATCATCATGTATATTAGTTTTCTTTTCTATCGTTATAGATTACAACACCTAAAATTTATTTATTTATGAGGACGAAAATAATACCATAAAATTTTGAGACATGTTTTTAATATATTTGAAGTTTAATAAGGAATAAAAAATAATTTTACTTTATGTATTAAATAAATATGTTGATTTAGTTAATTTTAATTTTTAGTTATTAATTTTTAATCTCTGATATTCATTTTAACATATATGAATAATATTTACTTTACACATTTTAATATTTTTTAGATGATATATGTCAACATTACAATGTCTTAGTTGAAAATAATCATTTAATATTTTGTTCAATCTATGAGTAAGTTATTAGTGTCATAAAGTGTTTAACATCTAAGGTTTTTAATTAGTGTTTTTTTTACATTTTTTTTTTGAACGGCAATGTTTTTTTTAACAGTAAAAAATAAATTAAATAAGAATAAGAAAATGTATTTAAGGAGTGTTCAAACTTTTATACAACCCATCAAATCTCAAATTATATAACAATGCAACCTAAACACCAATCTCAAATGAAAGTATAATACCTTGCTAAAAGCAAAACATGAAAAAAAACAAATAAAGGAACGACACTAATTAAATATATAATATGATCACAATCAAATTTTTGTAAATAAATATAATAAATAATATAAAATATAAATTTTTTGTTTGATAGATGATAAAATACTAAATCTTTTCACATATATAATATATAATATTAAAAATAAAAAGTTAACTTTTTTATTTTAAGGGAATAAAATTACAGAGACCAAAATTGAATCTCATTAATTTGGTTGAGTTTAAACATATTTAGCTTTTAATATTGATTTTCATGTAATTAATTTTTAAAAATACAAGTCACCCATTATTCTTGTATTACTTAAGATATTTTGCTCTCAGAACTTCTAATTAAAAGTCACGTTTTGTTCCTGTGGCAATTCATATCAAATCGTTCGTACTGCTATTAATTTTAGCGTCAGCGTGTTAAATTGAAATTCATTCACTGTTTGTGTTTACAACTGTATACATGTACGAAGGGAAGAAATTCAACCAATAATATCTTCAAACTACCATTTTCCAAATAATTATTACATGTGTTTTATTTTTATACATTATCATCGTTATTTTATCCTGATCACTATTTTCACATTTTGTTAAAAAATATGTTTTATGTGAATGTCTGAATTAGATTTTTAAAAATGAACATAATTTTTTTAAATAAAAGAATGAAAGCGCTTATAATGTTGTCCAGGATAGTAAATAGTCATTTATTATAAATTATGTACATTTGTTAATTTCGATATTTAATACTCCTACATAAGTCAAAATTTTCAAATTGGTGTATTTTTTATATAAAATTTCTAAATTGGTGCATTCTTTTATTTATTTCTGGATATGGATAAATGGTATTTGCCAGATAGGATATAGATATAGATATAGATGTGAAGAAATAAATGAAATCATAAAAAAATAACATTTTAATTTACTAGAGGAAATGGTGCAGATCAAAATTTGAATTAATGAGTTAATTAAAATGGTCTTAATATTACACGATTTTATGGTAGTTAATATTGTCCTCCCATTCCCCTTCTTCTATTTTTTCCTGGTGTGTTATATTACTATTGTGTAACTAAAATAGATGTAAAAGTTACAAGACTGACTGATTTATTTATTAATAAATATGTAATGGTTGAAATAAAAATGATGTTAACATGAGATTTATATGTTGAATTAAATTAAAAATAAATTTGATATTGAAAAGAAAAATAAAATAAAATAAAATAAAATTTAATAATAAAATATATTTAGCAAAATTAAGTATAAGTTGGATATTTGAATTTAGTTACTAATATAAAAATAATTTAAAATAAAATTAAAATTTAGCAATAAATTTAGAAAGAAAAAATTGAAAATATTATATAATTTTTTAAATAAATTTATTGTTAGTTTTTAAATTATATCTAAGTAATCTTTCTTCACAATATGTAACTACTCTTCTATTCAAATTAGCTTCACATTTATTCAATTACTTAATCAGAATTAATTTCAACCATTACATATTTATCAATAAATAAAATGACTTTATAAGTGTTCATGTTCATTTATTTTAGTTGTACAGTAGCAACACACCACCACGTACAAAAACAAAAGAGGAATAGGTGGAGAATATTAACCATCCTAAAATGGTCATTTTAATTAACTCATTAATTAAAATCTTAGCTGCACAATTCATCTAGTAAACTAAAATTGTGTTATCTTCATTTAATGTTAAATTAAATTGTGTAATAGCATCACGGTTTCTTTACAACTTTACAATAATATCTGTTTTTTATGCACAATTTATCCATATTCAGAAATAAAAAAAAATACATCATTTTAGAAATTTCAGATAAAAATTACACAATTTCAAAAAAATTTCCCCTACACGAAGACTAAGAAAAAGCAAAATATTATTTCAATTTAGTTTAAACCGTTATTATAATTTTTATAGCATAGAATCAAATTATTATATTAGATATTTATCATATAATTCTATTTGAATTATGAATAATCTGACTTTTCTTTCCTCTGGATAGGGGTGATATCCACTAGAGTAACAGAGGCCTCAGATTCTCTATCATGTTGAAAAGTGGTACATTACACAGTTGACAAAAGTACAATTGTGAGGGTGATGCTAATTAGGAAATGTCTTCAACTTTATTTAACATTTTAATTATATTTTATCTAGTTTTTAAAGATTCATTGGTCTTAATGATAAGGGTTGGAGTAGCTTTAATACTCCCATTTATTTTATATATTATTGTTAATAAAAAAGTAAATAAATAGATATAAAAAGTAATATTAAAGTGTATTTGAATGAAATTTCTTAAAAATTACTCAAGAAAAATGTTCTACAAGTTAAAATTAGTTTGTATAATAATTTGCAAAAATCCTTTTACTAATATTTTAAAAAAATTGTTTAAAAAATTATGTTATTTTATTTTAAAAATACTCAAAAACAAATTATGAAACAAGCCTATTAGATAAAGTATTGTATGTGTAACGAATATATTTGTATTGCAGCTAATGAAACAGAAAACATGGTAAACAGATGCTAACTAGATGATGCATGAACTTTTTTCCTTGATACATTATTATGAAAGCAAACGAAGAAAACTTGTTAGAAATATGTATAAAAATTAACAGTTTCCTATGACTACATAAAAGAAAACATGGAAGCAAATTGAGAAACAGAACTTACTTGGATCAAGCTCATCGCTCACAAGCTCCAAAACAAGTGTTTTCCCAACCAAATCCTTGATCCCATCAAGACCTCCATTAACGAGATTCCCTAGGATTCCACCCCTACTTTGCTTCACAGTGACAATGGCCTTCACACCTTGAGAAGTTGTGTTGGTGTTGGAGTTTTTGGAACTGCTTGCCATTACAACTTTCATACACCTTTGTCTAGTAGAAGAGAGTTTACACTGCTTCAAGAACCAACTATTTCTATGGCTAGTATTGAGAGTATATTTCCGATGTATATATAGAGGGAAAGATGCAGTATTGAGGACACTTATTTGGTGCACATGTGAGCTTTTCAATGTCAACATGGTTAATCTTATTTCAACCTAAAATGATCTCCCCCCACTTACCATTACAACAACTTTTTGGTTTGGATTAATATATAGGGTTAGGGTTGGGGTTCTTTATATTGTAGGAAAGGCGATCCACGTTGCTTACCGACACCTTATGAGAATAGTTTGATTTTTCAAAGGTTTATGCAAACGACAAACAATAACGCTGAAACGAAGACATGAAAGATAAACCATAACTCTATTTATTTTGGAGGTTTCTTCCAAATGACATTGATCTTAGGTGTTAAGCATTCACACCTCGGAAATGATGAAACTTTCTCAACTAGGGGCGATTACGCAGGTTGCTTGAGGAAACTTTCGAGGTTATGAAAGAAGTTTGGTAGTTTACTTGCAAACACTTGCACTAGGGCCTACTCGTGCTGTACTACATGAAAGTCACGCGGGAACAATTTAATGTTTTGCTGCGTATTATTTTGACGAGTGCTTATATCTTGACACGTAACTACACCTACTTTAACAACTCAACAAATTAACATTTTAATCGTGTCTTTTTATGTTTTAAAATACCAATATATTTTTATAATGAGTTGGCAAATGAATGTTTTTAGTTCGAAGAGTGTCAAATATCTTTTTATTTTTTATTTTGGCGCATATTCAAATTCTGCATTTGTTTTTTCAGAAGATATTACTTACAAATCACGTTCTCATGACGACCACATTTGTGTACTGCATTTCTGTTTAAACACAACCAATTCACACATTTATTAGAAACACGCCTTTACAAAAATAATATTACAGCTATTGGTGGTATTTTAGATAGAGTATTAGTTAAAACTTCAATTAGTAGAAGGTAAGGGCGATGGTCACTATAGTTATTACGCAGAGCACCATAGGAATATAGATAAAACCCTTTTTTTTTATCAGCAATAAAAAATTAGATAAAACCCTATAATATCTCGTGTTTTGCTTCTTAGGCTGCATATACTCCTATGCAACATTGGTCTTATCTCCTATAGGAACACTTGATGGTTATCATTATTATGTGATTAGACAAGCATAATTTCCTCATTTGCAGCTGGTGTTGGCATCGAGGCCTTTTAATGCACAATTCTTTTGCTTAAATGTATTTTCTGTGATATTTTTCACTGCTAAAATTCACTGTTATAGCCTGGGTTACGTGGCCAAGGGGGACTACACAATAACCTCTATCTTGGTGGACAAAATTCTTAACCATCATAATAGAAAAATTTTCTAGTCATATAATTATTATTATACTTATTATAATTTAATTATAATTATTATAATATTATGATGTGTAGGTAGAGTTCACACTACTTGTAATTAATTAATTTAAAATAATATTGTGGTGCGTGAGTCTGGTCCCGGAGCGTTTTGTTTTGTACGGGTCTAGCCCATTAAGGTTGTGTTTGGTTGGACTGATTTGAGTGGATTTAATGTTCAAGAAGATGGATTTGAGTGGATGAAGGTTGTTTGGATGACCTGATTTGGAAGGATGGATCAGGAAAGATTTGCAGGATTGGATCTTGTTCATCTAAAGAGATTTGAAGGAATTTGAAGAGATGAAATTGAAAATTACGAAATAACCCTTGTAAATGAAAGTGGAAATTACAAAAATAATTAGAAAAATTTAAACAATGTATAAATTATAAACAAGAAACAATTATTAGCATTAATGTATATTTATTGTAACAATATATATATATATATATATATATATATATATATTATATGAAAAATAAACTGATTTATACCTAATTCATCAAATAATTGATTCCAATAATTATATATATTTTCTTCATTCATAATACTTTCCTTTTCTTTTTTCCAAGACAGCTATAATATAATTAATCTCCCTTCAATCTACCCATACTCAATACAATCTATCCATTCATAATTATATTATTGACGTAAAATAATTAAATCAATAAAAATTGTTTACTTTATAAAAGATATAATAAAAGTATATTATACATGTTATATTTTTTTCTATTTATTCTTCTTTTTTATTTTTTATCGATGAAAATATATTTACTTAATGTTTAATTGAAGTAAATCCGAAAAAAATATATTTTGGTCTCCTTATTTGATTCAATATTTATGATGAAATTGAGGGGAGAAGATGTTATTTAAAATATTTTTTATTCATCTTAAAAACAATTTTATTTTCTTTTAAATATAAAATTATTAAAACACAAAAATAAGGATGTTCACTGGTTAGATTAGATAAAATCATTATCAACCTACTAAAAATATCTAGTTAGTTGATTCATTTTTTATATTTTTTATATTAAAATAAATTTAATCCAATTCATTTTAATTTTTTAGCATCTTATTTTATAAGGGTTAATTAGTAATTTCAGAAATATATAAATTAAAAAATAAAAACAAATCTATAACCTCTATCAAATCAATCTCAAACTTTCATAACCAATCCGCTCAAATCCCTTCAAATCTTACGGTCCATCCATTAATCCAAACAACCCTCTCATCCACAGACAATCTACTCAAATCCCTTCAAATCCATCCTCTCAAATCTACTCCCCCAACTAAACAAAGCCTAATTCCAGTGTGTGGGTTTGGTCCCTGCTTAGTTTTATTTTTCTTTTGGATTTTCTTTTATGTTTTATTATTGTTCGTGCTGTTTTATTTATTTTTTTATTTTATTTTTTTTATTATGCATGGGTAGAGCCCACACTACATGTAATTAATTAATTCAAAATAATATTGTGGTGTATGGTCCTGGCTTGGTTTTATTTTTATTTTTTTAATTTTTTTTTTGTATTTTGAGTGAGTCTAGTCCATACTATTTATAATTAATTCAATACAAATAATGTTTTGATATTTGGATCACACCATCGTTTTATTTTAATTTTTACTTTTTAATTTTTTTTATCCAGATTGCGTGAGTTGTATAGTATTTTAAAGTAAATTTAGCCCACCTTCATGTATGGATTATTAACCCACACATTTTTTTTACAGTTATTTTGCTACTGTTTTTAGTGTTTGTTTCAAAGTTACAGCATATGCACATGTCTGCTTTGCTTTATTAGAAGGGTCTAGGTCTAGTTTATGGGACAGGATTTTGCTACAACCTTATAGGAATTAGGTATTTTGATGGGATTGAAAGAGTTATATATATATATATATATACGAGTTTAGACACTCCTGTTATGCTTCCGTTTAATAATTTTTTATTATTAATAAAGAAAAATAGTTGTCTTTTTCCTTTTTCATAATCTTGTTATTATTATTTTCTATTAATATCCTGAATTTCCTAAATCACTGTCACATAGGAACTTTAAAAGACATTATGCCGCCTACCCTTTTTTAGGACTCACGATGGACTGTTCTCACTCTATAATCAGAACAAAACCGTATCACAATTATCTGAGACGAGCTGTTCGGTCTAAACCTCCGAAGGATCAAATAGTTTTAAGAAATTTTAAAATAGAAAACATTCTTTTATCTTTATAATTTAGGACTTTATTTTAGATTTTAAATATTAAACTTTATATCATAATTCTAAAATTCCTGTGTTACGCAATATATCTTCTAAAAGAATCTGAAAACAAGAAAGGCAAAAGTTCCGAACTTATTTTTGAAGTTAAATCAAAGATAGCAATACTCGTTTTTTCAAGTTGTAATTAAAGTTGTTCAACTACCGAACTACGTCCACAAAGTATGGAATCCACATTCACCAATAAAAAGTGGGACCTATACTACATTAATCGGTGCCGTGTTGCTGAAAAAACATTAAGTAGTGTTGTATAACAAAGAAAAAGAACTTCCAACTAATCATCTGCAGCAATATCACGACTCTGATCTGTTTCTACACTACCTTCGTTTTATCTACATCCATTTAACAACTTAGAGTACTATTATTCTAAAATCTTTTATATTATTTACTTATAAATTTATTCTTTATTATGTAATTTTTTTGTTGTTGAAATACAATTCTTGCGTTGTCAATATATAGTTCTTCATAACTTTGCGATAAGAAAAAATTATCACCGAATCACAAACATTTCGGGATGAAGAAGCTTAATATA
>Ga0209489_102948_pt1 | contig 33840 bp, 10 predicted proteins | sample SiratrowhiteBW_FD_187527 | JGI IMG/M metagenome (GOLD analysis project Ga0209489, IMG submission 187527) | Root nodule microbial communities of legume samples collected from California, USA - Siratro white BW (SPAdes) (version 2) | ecosystem: Host-associated > Plants > Roots > Nodule | place...
GTGATATATATATATTGTTTTTATATATATATATATATATATATATATATATATATATATATATTATGTTCTTGTTATATGATGAATTTTTTAAATTAATTTTCTTATGAGTTAGCTTAAATGATAGGAGCACGTACATTATATGTAACAGGAGGTGAGGCCCAATTGGTTACTTCACCAAAATAATATTTGGGCCTCTAGGACGTAATAATTGGGCTTATTCAGAATATTTTTTGGTTGGATTTTTCTTTTTCTCACCCTATAAAATCAGCTCACACTCTTTTGTTAATTAAAATTGGCGTCACTTCTAAATATTTCCGTTGTCTGTTTTGAATAACGCACGTTAAGAGTCGTTTGATAGAAAACAATATTTTAATTATTTTCACTTTATTTAATTAATGCCTAACTTCTAATTACACCAATATAATATTTTTTAAACAAACTTTGCATGCAAGATATTCTAAAATACATTTTTCATAATTAATATTAAACATATACTGTAAATAGCCTTTTTGAAATAGACATTCTAAAATAATAACACTTATTTATAAAAGCATAACATATTTGCAATTTCCTCATGCAAAACAAATTACAAATTACATTTATATTTTATATTTATTGAAATGTGTAGTAAGAAATAATTTTATTCCAAATCATGTTTTTCATAAATATTTTGAAGTATACATTTTGATCATAAGTACTCTAGAAGAGCAACGCATATATTTGTAAGGTGTTTTAAAATGTCTCTTCTGGAAAATATTTAAAATATCATTACAAAATTTGATAACTTGAAAAAATAGCCAATAAAAAATGTGAAATATAAATTACTTCAAATGAAATATTTTGTATTCAACAGGAGAGTATGTCATTTTAAAAATACAATGAATCATTAATATAATAACTAAGCAAAAAATTACTATCGTGTACCAAATTTAGTTTAATAAAGATGTTTCTTTAAAAATAAAAATAAAGGTTGAAATATAGTATACAAATTAAAATTCACTGTTTTGGCTTTTTTTTTTAAATTCTCATCTTCGGTGTAAAATTTGTAGAATTTTTGTGTATATATATATATATATATATATATTATTTTTTATTCTACGAGTTTTTGAAGATGTTTCATGTTTTCTTTTTTTCAATCAATGGGATGATCATAAAGTGAAGATGTATTACTCACTATTTGAATTAGAGTAAGTGTTTTTCTTTTTCTTTTATCATATTTTAAATTTTATCTTTTTCTGGTTTGGTTTACATGTTTGGTGTTTTCCTTGTCTATTCATGAGATTTAAGTTAAATAGATTAATATATGCTAGTTCATGGTCCACTAATACCTTTCTTTGTGAATTGAGTTTTCTATTAGCAAATTGTATTTTTTCTAACTTTACCTAATTTTTAGTTTTTTCAAACTAGACTTGGTAAGGAGAGTTAACTCTTTTTATATTCAATCATTTGAATAAATTTAAATGAGATAATCTTTTACGATATTGGTAATTTGAGTATAAATTAGTGGATTTTTGATAACTTTTAGTATTGTTGTGGTTATTTGAAATCTAAAATTTACAAAGTCATTGTTTGAAGTTTTTAAGTAACTAATTTGAATAAAAAACAATTTATTGATGTTATAACATGTAAAATATGTTATAATTAATGTTTTAGTTACAATGGGTTGGAAATGTATTATTACGATAAATGTTTGTACATTTACTTCAATCATTGTTAAATTATGTGATTTTTGGATTGGATAGAGTAAATTGAGTTATACTTTAAAACTGATAAAATAACCATAAATTATTGTTTAAACAAAAAATCGAGATAGAAATGTAGATTACTTAATTTTTTTGATAAATTTGATTAAATTGAACATATTATAGATTGTATATAATATATTATTAACTTTTTATTTTCTATGATAAATAATAGGCGAACTAAAATTTGTTTCTTAAAATTAACGATTAGAAGAAAAATATGGTTTAGAAGAAAACTTATAATTGGATTTAAAAAAAATACATAAATATATTAAACAAGGTATTTAATATTTTTTTTTTTTAAATTTCAAAGTTGAAAAAGAGCTGTTGAGTATACAAGCTGGCAGATAGAAAGAAGGGTCTGGAACCAACCAGAAGCTGAGAAAGGCGTTCTGCATATCATCGTGTTCCCATGTAAGCAAAAGAAGATTCTAGAATTACAAAATTTTAAAACGATAAATCCTACACTTATATAAACCCCTTTTGCTCTCTACCCTAACAATTCGTAACCATCGTTCAGAGTCTTTTCTTTTCTTCTCTTTTTCTTTCTCAGATTCGGCGCTTCACAAGCTAAAAACATTTCTCTATATTTTCTGTTATCTCGTTTGCGGATCTAACAATGGCCGGAAAAGGAGATGGTCCTGCCATCGGAATCGATCTCGGCACAACCTACTCCTGCGTCGGAGTATGGCAGCATGACCGTGTCGAAATCATTGCCAATGACCAGGGTAACAGGACGACCCCGTCTTACGTTGCTTTCACCGATTCCGAACGGTTGATCGGTGACGCTGCCAAGAATCAGGTCGCCATGAACCCTATCAACACCGTGTTCGGTAAGATCCGCATCCGAATCATCGCTTTATTACTATCTGTTTATTGCTTATATTCCGTCGTAACGTATCTATAATGTTCCTAGATTTCTGGATCTGTTCTTTGCAGCTCAATTGTTCTCATTTTGTAATTTTTGTTCTGTGACATTATTATTCTTGTTATTGATTTTATTGACTTGTTGCTGTTATTATTATTATTATTTAAAATAATGAATGTAGAAATCCTGACCTAGTTTGAACTGATTTACTGCATTATTGGTTTTCTATACTTGATTCGTTTGCTAGAATATATATTTGTATTGTAGATTGGAATGTGATTTTTTTTTTGTGAATAATATCATTATGCTTACGCTGTTGTTTGTAGTTGAAATCTGATACCGGACGGAGTTGTATTATTAATTGTTGTCATATATATTTTTTTTTATTTTTTTTAGCAATAGTGTCCATGCAACATTTACTCTGATTATTTGTTGAAATTCAGTGTTTAATTGACTATTAATATTATGCGCATGTCTATTGTTAGGAGAGTTGGAGTGTTTATATGTTGTAGTAACAGTAGTCATCGTAGTCGTTGGTGATGTTATTATTTGAGGCTTGGTTAGTGATGGATTATTGATAATTTGTTTGTGATCAATTAGATGCCAAGCGTTTGATTGGAAGGAGATTTTCTGATACGACCGTCCAGAGTGACGTGAAGCTGTGGCCATTTAAAGTTGTTGCTGGTCCCGCTGACAAACCTATGATTGTTGTAAACTACAAGGGTGAGGAGAAGCAGTTTGCTGCTGAGGAGATTTCCTCTATGGTCCTCATGAAGATGCGTGAGATTGCTGAGGCTTATCTCGGATCAGATGTGAAGAATGCTGTGGTCACAGTTCCTGCATACTTCAACGACTCCCAGCGTCAGGCTACAAAGGATGCTGGAGTCATTGCGGGCCTTAATGTCATGCGTATCATCAATGAACCCACCGCCGCTGCCATTGCTTATGGTCTTGACAAGAAGGCCTCCAGTGTGGGCGAGAAGAACGTCCTGATCTTTGATTTGGGTGGTGGTACCTTTGATGTCTCTCTCCTTACAATTGAAGAGGGTATTTTTGAGGTTAAGGCCACTGCTGGAGATACTCATCTTGGAGGTGAAGATTTTGACAACAGAATGGTTAACCATTTTGTTCAGGAGTTTAAGAGAAAGAACAAGAAGGACATCAGTGGGAACCCAAGGGCCCTTAGGCGGTTGAGGACTGCCTGTGAAAGGGCGAAGAGGACTCTGTCTTCTACTGCACAGACCACAATTGAGATTGATTCTCTCTACGAAGGTGTTGACTTCTACACAACAATCACCCGTGCCAGGTTTGAGGAGCTCAACATGGATCTTTTCAGAAAGTGTATGGAACCTGTTGAGAAGTGTCTGAGGGATGCCAAGATGGACAAGAGCTCCGTCCACGATGTTGTCCTAGTTGGTGGATCCACCAGAATTCCCAAAGTGCAACAGCTGTTGCAAGATTTCTTTAATGGCAAGGAACTTTGCAAGAGTATCAACCCAGATGAGGCTGTTGCCTATGGAGCTGCTGTTCAGGCAGCAATATTGAGCGGTGAGGGTAATGAGAAAGTGCAGGACCTCTTGCTGTTGGACGTCACACCCCTTTCTCTTGGTTTGGAAACTGCCGGTGGTGTCATGACTGTTCTCATTCCGAGGAACACCACCATTCCCACCAAGAAGGAGCAGGTTTTCTCTACTTACTCTGACAACCAACCCGGTGTCTTGATTCAGGTGTACGAGGGAGAGAGAGCTAGAACCAGGGACAACAATTTGTTGGGTAAATTTGAGCTCTCTGGCATTCCCCCAGCACCTAGGGGTGTTCCTCAGATCACTGTTTGCTTTGACATCGATGCCAATGGTATCTTGAATGTCTCAGCAGAGGACAAGACCACCGGGCAGAAAAACAAGATCACTATTACCAATGACAAGGGTAGACTCTCAAAGGAGGAGATTGAGAAGATGGTTCAGGAGGCTGAGAAGTACAAGGCAGAGGATGAGGAGCACAAGAAGAAGGTTGATGCCAAGAATGCATTGGAAAATTATGCTTACAACATGCGGAACACTATTAAGGATGAGAAGATTGCTTCCAAGCTTACTGCCGATGATAAAAAGAAGATTGAAGATGCTATTGAGAGTGCTATTTCGTGGTTGGACGGTAACCAGCTTGGTGAAGCAGATGAGTTCGAAGACAAGATGAAGGAGCTGGAGAGCATTTGCAACCCAATCATTGCCAAGATGTACCAGGGAGGTGCTCCCGACATGGCCGGAGGCATGGATGAAGAAGTTCCTCCATCTGGATCGGCTGGTGCTGGTCCCAAGATCGAAGAAGTTGATTAAACTCCTTAGTCGTTTACATCTTCTCCTGGACCTATATTTTTCCCAATTATTTTCGTTTTTTTCTTTATTTTATTTTGTTCAGAATTTTGGCCCAGCATTTTGATCGTTTCCCTTGTTTTAGTCTGGAATAGTTTATCCGGACTTAACCTCGATTGAAAATGTTAAAATTCACAAACAATTTTATTGGCCAAATATTTCTGTTTTCTTTTTCGTGTTTCTTTTTTAAATTTCCATCTTTAATATTACGGAAGTGTTTCATATTGAAGCAATGAAGTTATTTAAATATTTTTAAACAAGTAAATATTATAAGATGATCATAGTCATTTTCGTCATTATCATCAAGTTTCTATGCTTGGTCGCATATGTGCTTGATATGAGTAGTAAAGAAAGGGGGTGATCTCGGAGTTTCTTAGCTGAGCCTGAGGCTGGGAGATTCTGTAGCGTGTAGACAAGAGAAAAAAAAAATAGAAAATAAATTGCACTATGAATTGTTAAGCGTTGTGAATTAAGCCAAGAAGATACTAAGAATTTGAACATTAATTCATATAAAATTCAGATCATAATCGCTTTGATGAAATTTTGCAGGGACGACATATAAGGTAGCTTAGATATGTTTGAAATAAATATCAGTTTGACTTTATGTTGAATCTATCATATGTATTGTGCCAGATTATATGTTATCTCACCATCTGTATTACCCATGCCGCTCTGACAACATTAATTCTGAATTACATTCCATAATTAATGTTTGATGAATTAGAATCTTTATTTTTTTTATGTCAATTTAAATTATTCTTCTAATTCTTTGTTTTTCAAAAAAAGATGATTTTCACCGCTATTCCTTCCCACCATTTTCATTATTGAAATAGATATTAATCTTTGAAAAGTTACAAATATAGCCTACTACCATTTAAATCCATCTTATTAACACGATCTTTCAAACGAATTTCTCCTAAACAAATTGAAAACAAATCAATTACTGTGTTTTGTTTGAAGTTTGAAGAATCAGCAAAGTAATAAGACAAATTAAGTATCAATGGAATTGTGTGTAAAGTGACAAAACTATTTACTTGGGCCTGCATTTCCAATAAAACTGAAACTTATCATGGATTTCTTTTTAGCACCTCCATATCTTCTTATTTACTTGTGGAAAAAAGGGTCTCAATTATCAATAAGTAAGAAATATTATGACATCATGAATTATATGAAAATATTCTTAGATTTTGAAATCCAGAATTCAAAAATCTATTTATACAATCCAAAATTTAAAATATTATACATTCTGAAAATTTATTTTGAATTAAACAAATTTAAAATATTTTAAATTATATATGTTTCTGTATTATTTAAAAATCATTCCATATTGTATTTAGAATATACTTTAAATCATGTAACTTAAAAATGTGCTATGATTTTTACAATTTAAAATAATTTTTTAAATTTAAAATTATTTTGAATTATATAATTAGAATATATATGTGGATTATATAGTTTGAAATGTATTTTTATATTTGAAAATATATTTTAAATTGCATCTTCAAATTACTATTTTAAAAATTCAAAACATGAACATTTTTTTCCGACAACCTACGGTATACTATATTTATTTTAAGTGTATCAAAGAAGATAATTAAAGTTTTAAACTGTTTATATAATAAATAATTACTTAAATTTCTTCTAAGTTAAAATTAACTTATGGATTTTTAGAACATATACCCAACTGCACGAAATAGGGGTGATGGTGAGTGTTACAGTGTGTTGTTTATTTATTCATTTTTATTTTATTTTGTTATTTTGACTTGTGCTCTGAGAATCATAAGTTTATAACCAACCAAAGCCACCCTCAAGAGTTCATAGGAAAAAAAATGTTAGTAATAAGATTCAACATGAAGAAGAGAGCAAGTCTTACATAAAATTATAGATTTGAACTTTATAGATAAGAAAAACATATTTTATCAAAGATAAATCACTCAACAAAGTCCACGAATATTAAAAAAGATATTATGAAAGATTTGAAAATAAAATTCAAATCAATCACTTTTTTATTTGAATCCTTTAAAAGAAAATTAAAAATCCAAATCAAAAAATTGGATAAAAAATTAATCGAATATGGAAATTTTGTCAATAACAAAAACAAATAATAATTTTGTACAGTAATTCATGAACTAATTATACAAAAAAAAGGATAAAAAAGTTATATCATTACAGTATTATATAATAAAATTATATATATAGTAATTAATGAAAAAAAGTACATAATTGATTTGATTCAAGTCTATTAAATTTATAAATCACAACACAAATTTAATATCTGAACCACTTACTGTTATATTTGATTGGTTTTGATCGAGTGAAATACTAGACTAAAAGTTCAAATAACTTAATTAATCTTTTGTTTGAATTACAAATGGATTCAAACCCTTGATACACTTATAAAAAAATACAAATATTAAATATAATAATTGCTTTTTATTTGAGTTGCTTGATTACCAACATACAATTCTAGAAACTTTAAGTTACATGTAAAAAATTATTTTTCATTAGTTTCTTAGAAATTTAACTTTTCGTATACTTATAAACTAATTTTAGTTTACGAAAATTTAATTAATTATTGTTATTTTTTCTATCTTAGAGAGATTTATAAAAAAAATATTTTAAAACAGGCTCTTAATCTATTTTTTATTTATAAGATTTGAATTCGAAACTTAATATATACAATGGATTACTGCATATGTAGTATTTAACTCTTAATACGTATGAAATATATACATACCCATTGCAGAGTACAATAAATAGAGGTTGCTTTAATTGTTCCTGTTTGATACACATTCAATACAGCTAATCTATTAAGTTAATAGGTTCATTAATTAATCAATTACTAATAACAGAAATAAAATAATCCCAACAACATCAAATCCATAACCTGCTTTGACTGACATCCTAGGGTTCTGTGGCCCACCTTCCAATATATTAATTGAGATGTTATGCCATCAAATAAGGTAAGGAATGAAAATGTAGGACTCTTGTCCCAAATGCTTCACCATATACTAAAATGGATCTTGCTTGAGTGTGCTAATTTTCTTGAATTTTTTTCTACTTGAATATAAGTTCTAATGTATTAAATATAAATATTAGATATTTCTAAAGAACTTACATATCAAATTTTCATGAATTAGATAAATTTTTTTAATTTAAGATATACCAATGAAGACATCAATTCAAAACTTTTGGAGCATCATGATCTAGCAAAAGAATCAAAGGGAAGCAATAGCAATATTGCTTCACTTTCACATAACAAGTTCTGTCAAAACAAAAAATCATGGTAGAATATAAAGCATTCAACAAAGACCATTATTAAGATTTTAAGGAGGAAGCTTTCAGATATGGAATCATTGTCCCTCCAATTTGTCAGTGAGTGCATAACATAACACCAAGCAGTAGCAACTAGAGTCATGGGAAAAATGAAATCTTCCCTTGTTTGAAGGATCTTATATTACAAGTTACATTGGATATGCAATGACATAGTGACAATGTGACAGGTCCCTTTCATGTTTTTTCTTTTTTTTTTTTCTTTTAATTTTCTGATCCCATGTGAGTCTCTCTCGAAGAACGAGACCCTCCAACCATAAGCCAGACAGGTACATGCTCACACTCTCTGTAGTTATTTTCTGGCTCCTGGTTTTGGTGCACTCTCAAAGTGGTTTATGGTTTAGGGGATCTTTCCTTTCCATTCTCTTTTCATCTGTTCAAAAGGGTTGCATCACATTCTTTGAGGCTAATGATGAGACTAATCCATATCAGGGTGCTTAATCTCAAATGGGGTTAGGTTAAAGCCAAGGGCTTATCATGTTTATGATGATTTGCATGTGTTGCTTTCAAGAGAAAAAAGAGAGCTTTTTGGTTGGTTGGTTCTTTTAGCAGATTGCTGTTCTGAGAGGCTTTGCAATTTGCAACCAAGGTTTGTCATTATGCCATGCTTTATTGGTGGGATGGATGTAGTCATTTGTAGTTACAGTATTACATTCATACAATTAATCTTTTTTACTGAAAAGATTATCCACACTTGAATTCAGAATCTGAGGATAAAGGCGGAGACTTTTAGTTAATTGCTCCTAAGATTTTCTCAGAACTCATAATAAACATGTGTATTCTCTTTTGTTGAAACTGGGTTTTGATTTTGTTTTTGTAGCCCACTATGTGTTTGATGTGATTTTCTGGGTTAGATATATGTAAGTTTGGACATTGAGCATCTTTGGAGGTTGTGCAAGTTCAAGTGTTTTCAATGTGATTTGAGGAAAAAGATGAAATCCTTGAGTAGTGTAGGTCTTGGTCTAAGTATTATTTTTGGGTGCCTTTTGTTGGCTCTGGTAGCTGAGGTTTACTATTTGCTGTGGTGGAAGAAGAGGATTACCAACAGAGAGATTGAGAATGATTATGGCAACCCTGTGAAGGAATTGTTCTACATGTTTTGCTGGAAAAGGCCATCATCATCTTCTTTGAGGCAAACAAGTTTCACTCCTCCTGATCTTTGTTCTTCAATGAGAATTGGTGACACCCTTGTTCATGACCCAGAACAAGTTCATTCTCAAAGTGGAAAGGACTTTGTGTTCAAACCCTTTGGAGAGGATGGCATGGATGCAGAATACATGAGGCAACAGGACCTCTTAGGCCCTCCAAGATTCTTGTTCACCATAGTAGAAGAATCAAAGGAAGACTTAGAATCTGATGATGGCAAATCCAAGTGTGACAAGAGTAGAAAAGGTTCAAGGGGTAGAAGTTTGGGTGATTTGCTAGTTGTGGAGACACCATACATGACACCTACTACTTCTCCACCCTTTTTCACTCCTCCTTTTGGTACTCCTATCAGTCCCTATAACCAGCGTGGATTCAACCCTCTTTTTGAAACAGCAACTGATGCTGAGTTCAACAGATTAAAGTCTTCACCTCCTCCAAAATTCAAGTTCTTGCAGGAAGCAGAAGAAAAGCTTAGAAGAAAACTAGAAGAAGATGAAAATAAGGGAAGTGGAGATGAGGTTGAAGGGTCTTTCATCACAATAGTTGTTGACAAGAAAACAGAAAAAGAGGTTAATCACCACCATCCTCGGCCACCACAGTACCATTCAAGCACTTCACAGGTACTTCCCTTAGCTTCCTGACACATTCACCAACAAGAAGAAAGAAACCGGCTAACACCAAACTTCTGGCAAGTCAATTATGAGTTTATTTCTTCATTAATCTTTCTAATTACATGTTGAAAAATCCCATCTTTTTCGTAGTGGGAATTTGTTTCTCCTCTTGAATTGTCTTGGGATGCAGTTATGGTTTAATCTGCTAAGCCAGTTGTGAGATGTACTACTCTCAATGCTTCATAACCATATGGGGGACCATGTTTTCAGCACATAAATGCTCCAAGGTGGGGCTGATGAAATTCAAAACTTTATTTTTATTTTATTTTACTATAACTTACTGAGAAATGAGATAGAAAGATCAAGAATTTTCAAGAAAGTTGTTATGTCATGGTAAATATCTCCAAAAATCTAAAATCTAAAGACATGGTATCATTTGTGTAATCAGTTTTGCATCAAGCATTTGTTTTGTTGTGTAATTAGAATTCCAATGGCAATTTTTTTCCCATTTTAATGATGCATCTGACACTGTCATGATAATTATTTTCAATTGTTTTTGAGGGATGAGATGGTCCAACTTCTTGCATACAAGTAGCTGTCTTGTGAGGGTAATTGAAAGAATTGTTTCAGGGTCATTTTTTTTTCCTCTCTTTATTAGCCTGCTAGTGAATGAGACATAAGTTACACCAACCTTGTCCCATGTCATGTTTTTCTGCATATTTGTCTCCAAGTCAATTTTCCCACTAAACTTTTACTATAAAATTGTATGTACCCTGTGATGAAAATCAAATCTGATGAAGATGAAAGAAAGGGTAGTGGTAAGAAGGGTTAATGTGAAAATTGCTCAGAGACTGATGAATTCACCACTGGACTAAGTGACAAATTTGGTTAAAGAGAGACTCTGATTTTGTGGCTTTTTGGAAAACAACAATAAGGGGTGCAATTGCCCGTGAATATGTGTCGTGGGTCATGACCGAAAGTGTCATCTTTTCTAACCCCACCACCACGTTGAAGAATCATAACAGGTCAGAATAAAGAATAAAATATGGCTTTAAGCATAACCTTTTGTGGCATCTTTTTGTGTTGCATGTTGAAGGTACACGCATGTATTTATCAGCCATTAACCTCCAAGTAGAAGCTTAATAATATCTAGATTTTTTAGATTCATTGCTATTATCTATGCTGGCCCTTAGTTTTTCGATCCAACAACAGATGCTTCTTTGCCTCTTCAATCTGCCTTTGCCTAATTAAACACATAAACGACAAGTGGAAGATGAATATTGATTTGTTCGGTTATAAAGGAGGAAAAGATCTTAATCATAATTTTAGTGGTGTGTGATTGACATGTTATAGATAATTCTAAATTTTAATTCAGAAATATGAAAAATCATACTTTTTTTCATAAAGATAATCTCAAGTTATCATAGCACTCAATAATATATGAACACTACCATTGGTCTCACATCAATTTCTCCCATTGTAAAAAATGCATGAAAAGAAGTGTTTTTAAAGATTTTTTTTTTCCCTACAATAGAATTCAAACTGCACCCTTTTAGTCCCTCTCTTGTATCATCTTAAAAAACTATAGTTATTACTGAAGTGGAAAATAGTTGGAACTTGGAACAGCAAAAAGTAAAACAGTACTTTCATGCTTGGCCAAATTACTAGAATATACTACTTTTTTTCTCTTAAGATTCTCCAGCAACAGAGATGTTTTATTCTATAGACAAGTGCAGCTTTAATTGATGTTTTTATATTGTTGTGACAACTTTTAGTTGAAAAATATGTACTTCTGTGTGCAAATATAGCGGATCTTCAAAATTACTTGGATTGTGTACCATTGAAGATAAGTGACAAAAATGACAGATTCATTTTCTTCTTACATCTACCTTCTGGATATGAAAAATATAATATTTAAAATAGTTTTTAACTTATATATGAATTATAAATCTATGTTTTAATTCTCATCTCAGTTATGAATTCAACAGAATTTTAATACATTTTTTTAATATGTATAGACACATAATAACATCGAAATTAAATTTTAATTCTAATCTGAGATGTGTAATATTAGTTAGTCATAATTCAACACATTCAGGATTTGTTAACCACGGCATTAATGATTTTTTTCATCAAGAGATCAATCACTTTATTATGTGAAATAAATGGTTCAATAAATAGTTATAACTGAACTTATCTGAACAGTCAAGATCATCAGCTGATTATTTGAGTCACTAATATAAAACTACATATTTATATTTACATAATTTTGCACTTATCAATCACCACATCGAACTTCAGCGTCAAAAAGTAAATAAAATCAATGGGAAACAATTAGAAGAACACAAGTAAACAAAAGCAATGGAAAGCAATAAGAAGAACACAAATAACGAGAATTAATGCACGCCAAATACAACAAATTTGAAAGAAAAATTTATAGTCCACCTAAATTTGAAAAGGAATAAGAAAGAAATGTCCAATAACAGTGCATTTGTGCTGAGAGCTTGATATAATTCTCAAAAAATGTTAGGTTGAAACGTGCATCCATTTATAATTATAAGTTAGAGACCCATTGCAGCATTTTCAGTAATTCCCAGTTGAGAACAAAGTGATTTCAAGCCAGATTCTTCCAACAGGCTGAAAGCAGTAAATCCATAGAAGGAATGGTACAGGTCTGGATACTCTCCAGGGAATTTGCTGAAGCCACCATACTGGTCAAAAACAAAAAACATGAGTTTCTAAACTAGTTCAATTACTGATATCACATAAATAGTTTACCCCTTCATATAAGACCTGAAAATAGAAAAGGAAACAAAAAAACTAGTGATCTTGACTTTTCTTTTTCATGGGTGGACTGAAGTACTAATGCAATGATTTTCTGTAAAGCATAATTCCTATCTAACCAGAATAACTATGTCTGGCAAGGTTTCAAGCTTTAGATTCTTATCTTATTATTTTTGTGCACTTAGTTCTATCAGAAGTACCAAATCCATGTGTAGGACACAATTATAACTCAAGGATTTAAAATACTAACTTCTTGATTCTTTGTATCTCTAATCCAAACAAAATATGCTAGCCCTGTCATGATTAACATTTAGTAGAGGGGAGAGGTAATTAAAGAGGTAGAATGATTGTTAAATCATGAGGTTGAGAGTGTAAATAAAATAAATGAAGGAGATTTTTTTATCAATTCTTTTATGTTAGGAGAGGGGGATTAAATCACCCCAAAGAAAACTCAAAGTAAAAATAAGATACAGTAGTTTCACAAACCAGGAATAAAGAAAGATAGTTAACATAACTCAAGATTGCACTCATCTTTCCTTGTTCTTTGTTAATACACTAGCCCTCTCCTTTCCTTCTAAAACTAAATTGACCAACTGAATATTGTTATCTCAACATCACGTATACCATAGATATTCTTTTACTTCTTTGATAGAAAACATGGCTAACCATCTAATCTAACCCACAACAAAGAAATTGTGAATTGATACAATTTTTTTTTCAACTAGAATCAAAACACAGCGCATAAAATACCAAGATGCTTTTGACAGCAGTATAATCCTAACATAGAAGTACAAGAAAGACACAATTGGAAAATAGAAAAACGAGAAATGAAAAGGCAGTAACTTATGTCTTCTGTAATTAAGAAAGATCAGGTTTAATTTAAATCACTGTCACTACTTACTTTACCTTTCATTTCCTTTCATTCTTGTGCTACAAATATAATATACCACAAAATTTCCTCTCCATAAAAACATACAACAAAACGTTGCAGGGGAACTGACTGGTAGATGCTGTACCTTATATTGACAAGACAGCAAAAATACACGTAGAGCCTTATGGTCAATAAAGTTGCTGCCCCCTAGAATCCTTAAAACGGCTCCAATCCTAACAAACATGTATGATGCATGTCAAAGCTCTGAAAACTTGCAAACAATGCAATATCATAGAAATTGATAAAGGGAGCATAATTAGCTTACCAAAATGCATAACATGTATCACTAGATTTATTTGGTCTACCCTGAAATCCACCATCAGTTCCCTGCCTCTGAAAAGGAAGACAGAATTAATGAAATCTTGATCCATGGGCAACCAATTCAAACACTAAAAGTTAACCAAGCTTTAAGTGATCAATAAAAATAATCAAGCCATTATTTGAATGGAATTTAAGAATAAACAGCTCATGAAAATGACTTCTGTTCCCATATTTTTGTTTACAAACTCATTCGATCTAATCCCCTTATATTGGAAAAGTTCATACGTACAAACCTGCAAGATCCAGTCCAGCAGTAATGACACATCTATTAAAGATGACGAAGCACAACTTGAGAGAATATTATCTTCAATGAGTCCCATTAATCGGAGAGATGCAATAGCACAGTAAGTTGCACCTCCTGTGACACTAAAATAAGTAATGTTGATAAATATCATTTAAGAATTAACAAACATTAAAAATGGATTAAGACCACCTTTCAAGATACATGCTCAGAACATAAAAAACCAACAGGCATGAGCCAGAATCATCAAGGAACACAATTTAAGTTCAATGGGGGCATGAGCAGGTTGTTATCATTGTGCCTGTAACATAACTAGCCAATGTGAACCACTGCAAGCCTACAAGTATTAAAATGGTGACCTCAAGGATACAGGACAGCAGCCAAATGGTCAGTTAACAAGGATATTGACATACAGACAAAGTCACTCCTAGTAAGTGAATATTCCAAGTGTAAAAAAGATTTTCAATCTTATGAAATAAGGTTTTCACTCTCCCACGCACTCATATTTTATCCACAGTGTATTTGGTTTGGTTATACCACTGCTCTGTTTTCAGCCTTATAAACCAGAGGCGTCACACACTAAGTTATTACTCATGATTTTGTTTTGTGAGGCTTTTGGGTATTTCTGGTTTAAAATTATCACATTTGACTACTAAATATCGTTTATAAGATATATTTCAAGCTATTTTCATTATGTTCCTCAATCTTAAGATTGGATACGATTTATGACTCGCAGCTTGAATTGCAATTCAATAACCTTAATGATAACAGAAACTATGAATAAAAATATTAAGGCTGCCTCAGAAGGCAATCCACAATCAATATTTTAACGAAAAATATTAAGACCACTCTGTCCAGCCAACCAAAGGAGAAGAAAGAAAAACATGCCAAGTTGTAAAGAGTTTACACTCTTGAAGTTTCATACTTATTGTGTAGGATTTCATGAAACAACTTTAAATCTTGTGAAGTGTGTCTTTTAAAAGGAAAATATCTCCTAGTCAGATAGTAACAGTATTAAGCCCTAGATTTCAACCTCCTACCAACCAAGACCAATGTAAAAAATATACCAAACAAATATATCATGTGATGGACAGTAAATAAAAAATAAATAAACTTTAGGGAAAATATTCCAATACTTGATGCAACTAACAACATTGCAATGCCTTACTCACAGATATTGAATCTCATCTATATTGAGACAAATGATTATTTCAACTCACCATGAGATTCTGCACCAGGAACTAATCCAAAGCCACCATCATATGACTAGAAAAATAGAAAAGAACAAAAAACGTATCAATTTCATTAATTTACATTTCAACAAACATGTATGTCCACAATATAGTACAATCTTGAGATAATTCTCTTATTCCTCCACCAGTTGACACACTAGGATCACTGTTCACATACCTGGCAGCGTAATATGTAATCCTTCGCTTTCTCCTTATCCATGCCACTCCAGTTATTCAGCATGGAACAGATTGCAGCTGGTACAGTCAATCAGTTAAAAAGAGATATATCAACTCCAGGATTATTACTCAATGAAATAGCTAGCACCGGCATTTCATAACTTTATTTCCCTTACCAGCACAATATACAAACCTAAGATCCGTTTCTCCTCCAGTATGAATGGGAATGAAACTGTCAACATAGATCAGCGAGATAAGGAATAAGAACTAGAAGTAATTCCACTAAAGTATATCATTAGGGGCATAAATCTTGACATTAACCTCTGGTACCATATATAACCAAATTGAAAAACAGAAGTGAATTCTACATTTTCAGCATTTGATAGGCTTAAATGCCATGGATCTAATCCAAGTTTCAAAACCATACCTTCCATCAGGCTGTTGAAGGTTCCTCATAGAAGACACGATTGATTCAGAATCAAGGTTGGATAATTCATAGCCAACAATTTTCAATATAGCAATGCCACAATAAGTACTGGCCAAGTGACTGTTGTTGTGAATCAAAACCTTAAAAAAGAAAGGAAAAATAAAAACATAAAAAAATCAAGATCCTTCAACAAAAAAAAAAAAAAAAAAATTTTAGCACTTTCAAATTTCAAACGTTTTCCATACCCCATTCTTATCTGGAGGAAACTGAGAAGTTCTGGACCCATGAAAGCCATAGAACTGTCCTGCAGCAAAACCCTTCAAATGGGTCAATTAAAAATCAAACTTCGGAGATCAAATCGAACCACCAAGTGCATTTGCACACATACCATTGTTGAGATCAGCCTTGGCACCAGGGTGAGCTTGGAAAGACAAAACCCAACTGACAACAGCATCCTTTGCAACCTTAAATCACACAAATACTAGGTTACATATGAACAAGGAATGCAACAACAAAAACATCATAGAAAAATACAAAAAACATAGGAATAGGATAATTGTGTGTACTGAGTGGAGAGAGTTGAGAATGTCAAGTCCGGATATGACAAAGTAAGCGAGAGTGAGATGATTGATCTCTTGGGTCTCGTAAGGAGATGGGAGCAAATAGTACATCAACTCAAGAAAAGTGGCATGAACATCTTTCTGCATCATCTCCAAACCACAGCACTCTTCTTCTTCTTCTGTGGAATTCATCACTTCTGATTCTCAATTTCACTATTGTGAAATCAGAAACATATACATACAATTAAAAAAACAACTATTTAATCAAGGTTTGATGGTAAGGGAGATGATGAATCATCATATATTTTGTCTGTGAACAGTTTTTGGTGACTATTACTTTATGCTAGAGAATACCATAAGAAAAGAATTTAATCATATAAACATGAAGAATATAAGCAAGGAATCCATGGCTTCAAAATATCTAAGCAAGTATGATAAAATTCTATCATTTTCGTTTGTGAAAATTAGGGTTACACTTCTCTACTTCCAAGATTTCAATTCTATCTTCAGTTGTACGTTTTATACATTATCATTTTTTTTTTCTCATGTATAATGTTTAACTTTTAAAACCAATTATTTCTCTTAAATTTAAAATCATATTTAGGAAATTAAAAGATTCATTTATTTGGTATTTAATTTAATATCCTTTAAAAACTTATTTGAAAATTATTTGTTTTAAACAAATTTAATAAGTATAATGCCTATTAAAATATAATTAAACCATACGAATTGTTTCAAGGTACTGGAGTATTACAAAATTTCCAAATAAAAAAATATATAATCTCTTTTTATTGGTTGATGGATTCAAAATCTACCTTTTATATGTGTTAAGACACAATTTAAATACAAAATTCGGCTTAGGGTTATAAGAGTAATAATATAATTTTCTTATGAATTATCGTTAAGATAATATTGTGATAAGCACATTAAATTTGAATTTTATTATGCACAGAACAGGGATTATCCAAATATTTTTAAAATAGTATTTTAAAATTTTCACATAAGAATAATGTATGAAGAAGCAGTACTAGTTTAAATAACCAGAGGCAAACCTTTGAAACATAGGAGTTTTGTTTGTGAACAAAATAAATGTTAATTTGACTTATTTATTTAAACAAGTTTAGTTGAAAGCTTAATGATCCTTTATTGAAAACAACTAAACATGAGTTCAGTTTGTTCAAAGGCAAATTATGTTTACCTATGTAAAATAAAAAATTAAAACATAATTTGCTTTTATTTTATGAATACATATTTTAATTTTAACTAAACAAATGATAAATAGGAAATACAAGTTTTTTTTTATAAAAAATTAATAGTAAAAAATACATAAAATCATTTTATAAAAAAATATCATATACATAGTTAAATAAGTTTCTGCTATCTAAAAAATTGATTCATATTTTAATTTTAAACAAAATTTTAGTATTTTTATACGTAACATTTAAAAAATATACTAATCTGGTTTAAATAATTATTATATTACTTTTAAATTAACGGTTGATATGTTAATTTTAACAGCTACTAAATTGTCATACTAAAACAATCATACAGTAACAGTATAAAAAAATAATAAAGTGAAAGTAAATTATCAAAATAAAATATTGATTAAATATTAGGTATAAAAAACACTCAATTGATTTAAAGATACTATTTTCAGTATATACTACTTTTAAAGCATAAAAGTTTATTTAATTAAATTTTAAATACACGAAAAAGGAGTCAAATTACAAAGAAAGTGACCAAATTACAATCTTATTCTACCAAAGTTACATTAAAGTTAAATTATTAACCCAAGATGATTTCATAACTTTTAATATTATTATACAGCGTATAATAACTTTAATATATTTCATTTCGATTAATAAAGTAATTTCAATCAATCTATTAAATTGTTAGATTTACTATTTTAATTATCTAATCGTTTTTTTAATTTTTTAACTTTCTACTTTAATTATTTTATGTTTATTTTAAACTATTTCTAAAATTTAAATTTATCTCATTCACAAAATTGTTATTTATTTCATGCATAAAGAATTTTGTTTGATACAAATTCTGTTTAAACATAAAAAAATTTGTTTAAGATATTGGGTTGGAGTGTCTGAACTCCCCAATGCATTGGTTGCAGACCCTAACGCAATAGAATACACACTCATTTCATCGAGCAGGTGGTGTGCACACTTCAGACCCATGAAACGCAACAAATCATCGCTCTTCACATTCGCTGAGAAATGCAGGGTTCTTCCTCTTTCTCTCTTTCTCTTCAAATCTTCATACCTTCAAATTTTCTGCATCATTTCAACTTACATATGCGACTTTGTAATGCATGCAGAATGTATTGGCATCAAACTGGCAAGGTTCCCTTAATACTATCAAAGCAGATGCCAAAGGAAGGTACCTATTTTTCCCCATTCTTTTGCTTCATCTCACTCAACTCACATATCTTAAGCCAAGCCTTAACTGCTTGCAGAACTTAACGTGCTCTATAAGGTTTTCTTTCATTCTATCACTTGTATGTGAAAAAATTTAAGGGCATGCCGTGTGATGATTCTGTCGCAGCATTAGTACTTTGCTGATTGGGTCTTTGTTATTTTTGTATGATTTCAACAGCAAAGGGAATATCCATACATCTAAGGTTAAGTACATAGTTAGGAGGGGACAGCCATACCTTTGGGTGCCAGAAAACGATATGCACAATGTGGTATGTTTTTTTTTTTTGTTTCTATTGCTTTTTTGCCCTGAAATGTAGTAGAACTTTTTGGAACAAGAAATTCAGGAGGCTACCATATTAATGTTATATGTTAATAAATCATCTGAATACATTGTGTGGTTGCAGAGATTACTGGTTTGATTTTTGTTGTGTGCAGAACACAATCATTGATGAGCGTGGTTCATTTGCTGTGACCAGCCCCTTTCCAGGTCCACTGGGAGCCTTATTGAAATCCTTGAAAAAGGTTGTGCATGGAATACACGTGTTTTCTTTTGAATATTATCCTATATATGAGAAATTTGTTATACCCTAGCTTGATTCACTGTAAAAATCAATAATGAAGGGTTTTTGTCCTAATGGAGTCAGTTTCTCATATAATTAGAAGAAATAAAGGCATAAGCTAATTGGTTTATTTATTCCCGTGCTGCAGTTACCAGCACGGATTGCTTTATCTGGGGATGTTCTACCTCTTAAAGAAAATAAGGTAATGCTACACCAACTTTGTATATGTCTACCTATCTTTTCAGATTCACTAATACAGTTCAGCAAAACAATGCTTGTCCTTTTTAACTGAAAATGCCCGTCCTCTTAAAGCTTTATTGTATATTCCACTCTTGAGAAGTTTAATCACTTAATGAAAAGTAAAATAAATAAAACAATTTATGGATTTATCATATCAACTATCTATGTCTCCCTCACAATCTATAGACCTTATTTTTAAAAACAAAGTTAGGATGATTTTCTCAAAGTTTTAAATACTATTATAGGTCAATCATTTGAACTGATAAAGTTGCACACATTCTAGCATTTTGTTGAGGATCATCTTAGCAGATATAGGGGAGCCTTATTGGACAAAATTGATCCCGAACAGGATCAATGTAAGTGTAGGTTTCATTGGACAAGATAACATTTGTGGCTCGGTTACATGGTAAAATACTAGCTTGTTACATTAAAGTTTCAACCTTATCTAAAACTATTAATAAAGATGATACACTTTTATATCTAGTTTTTTGGTGTACAAATTTTCTTATGATTTTACATCTCAATAATTGTTATAATAACTTGTATTAATTGTTAGATTTTTTACCGTATAAATGTGGACACTCAAGCGCGATAGGGCTTGTAATGGATGCTTTCATTCCAAGAGCATGATTGCTCTTGTAATATCTAAAGCTCTGATAAAAGAAATTTCGAGCATTTTGACAGGTCCTAATTGGAAGAGGGGAAGGTTAAGTCTATATTTTCAGGACGCTGTTTTCTTTCTGTATAATATTTGAATTTTAATTATCTGAAAATTGTTATAGTCTTCGGACATTTTCTGCTCATAAAATATAATTATGTGTATGGATGATACCGGAAAAGATGAAGTTCTATATTATTTTTCATATTTTATACTTTGGTTTTAGAAAACATAAATCAATGGATCCAATCCAATACCAAACTGCTGATGCAAAATGTTACTTATCATTTTTTTTCCCCATCTCCGTTTCTAATGTAAGCATTTTAGTCCTATTTGTATCTTACAACCGGGTACGGTAAATATTATGAAAGTTGTCCTCCTGTTCATATATTACTAAGGGAAAACGGAATTCTGTATATTCCTGTAGAGTTGTTCTTGACTATTACATAAGCTATTGATCTTTGTGTAGGCGAAGTCTCTTGCAGAAAAACTTCAGGAAGTCATAGTATCTGAGCAGAAAGCAATCAAAGAGTTCACTTATACTGTTTCTGGAGTACTAAGTTCTAGTGCTAGCAGTACATCAAGAAGTGATAATCTTCAGGGTCTATTGGGAGACAGTGAAAGATACACTGTATACAGGTTTAAAACAAGGTAAGAACTTGTATGTTTAACTCTTTATCTTAAATCTTGAGTTGACCCCCCAAATAATCTTATCTTGTTTTGTTATTTTATTGGATGAATGCAAAGCTCCTATTTGGTTCTAGCAGCTAGGTTGACTCTGCACCTATCCTGATTCCTGGATGGTTGCCCTCATATGAAATATCAAATTGTTATAGAACAAATTTATGTAATCTATCATTTTATTTAAAAAAAATTATATAATTATAAAATTTTTATTATAAATAGAAATTTGTTCACCCCTCCAAAACCTAACTTCCAAATCTTTTATTTCCTCTAATGTAAGATTTTAATGCTCAGATCCTGCACATTTATTGATGGCCTTGGAGGCACTTTTGATGTGGATATTGAAGATTTGGAAAGATCCAAAGTCGATCCATTGGGTAAATATCTAGTTTGAAATGTATAAAGTAGTATATCTCTTATATGTGTAACAAAAGATTAACATCTCTTGTATGTTTCTCATTTAGCACAATTGTCTGCAAAGATTATTGATGGAATTAACCAAAGTCAGACGAGACGAACAGCACTCATGCTTTTTTGTTTTGTTTACAAGGATGCTAATGCGAAGGTAACATAATGATCTTGATTATTATTTATAATTGTTAGAATAGGTCTTAAACAGGCCTTATTAAAAAGTTGTCTGTACGTATCTCTGTACCTGGGATGCTAGATATGACTTCTTTTTGTTTTTTACTCTTATCTTTAGAACAACCATGTTAATAATGAGCGAGAACCTAAGAGAGGAGAATTAAGCTATCTAAAATAATATTGTCTCTATTTTTATTTATCTCGAGTATAATATCTCATTCTGCAGTTTTTCAAAAGCTATCTTCTTAAATACAAGTGTGGTTACAAGATACATTCGTAATTTTTAGATAATGGAGAACTGTAACAAAGCATTTTATAATCAGTAAATAAGTAGGTTGCCCAATTATTTATACAAAATTTATAAACTTTTAGATTGGGCATCCTTGTACCGAGGTAAAAAAAGAACTTTGTGATGCATGTTTATCTTTTTTTAACTATTATGGTAGAACCTCTATAGTTTCTTTTGGTTTGCTGGATTTGTACCGTGCTCATCTAAAGAACACCAATTATGTTCTCTGCTAAACGAATAATATATGTCGTAATAATATTAAATTGGAACTGTGAACACCAAATTATCAACTTATGTCACTCATCTGATGACAAAGTTGATGGCAATTACACATGTAGTGCCCGTTTCTTACGAGACCATATTCATTCCTTTACTTTTCTGTTCTTGTTATATAATTTTAAGGACTAACACCCATCACTGTTGTTGTATTAAGGATGCATATATAACGTCTATTGATCGCAAGGGTTTTGATGTCCTGGCAAAAGTTACCAGTCCAGCTTTGAAGAATGGCACTAGTGATCACCAGTGGAAAGAATTCAGGTTCATGTTCAAGGACGACGCAAACGATGTTGAAATGTTCTTTAATCAACTAGTCGAAATGGAAGAGGAGGTCATCAATAAGGTTTCGATCTCTAGTGGGCTAAAATAATCCTTGGTCAGATCTGCTTTCTTGTATAAATTTTTTGTCAGCTCTAGATATGGCAGCCACTTATGCAAGAGCAGCACATCTTGACATGTATCATTAGTTCTTTTAACCTTTTACTCTCTATTTTTCTTGATCAACTGTTACTGTACAAGGCATTCACTTAAGGTATAGTGCAGTCTCAACTATTAAGTTTACCTTTAGGCTCACAGGTTTTGGCTTTTTTACGACTATATTAAAAACTTTAAACTGCAGGCTGCAGCTCCTGATTTAAGAAATTCTAACATTACTAATATCAGTAAATTATCTTCATGAGTGTTTCGTGTTACATGGCCACATAATTAACTGATATTTCTTGAGCCATTACAATGTAATTGTGAGAGCACTCATGAAAACGTCCCATTTTACTAAATGGATAATGTTATTTCCTATAATTTCTCTTTCACTTTTTTACTCCCTATTTATAATAATGATAATATAAAAACATGCAGACACACTCCAATACATATTTTTTATACTATTTAAGGCTTAAAAGGTGAGAATATTACGTGATATTTTTGGTGTATAAGCAATCCGCGTGATACTGAAATATTTCAATACTGGATACTGATTGATGTTTAAAGTAATGATTTGCACTGTGTGCTAGTTTTTAGCACACTAAGGAGAACTTGAAAAACCAGTACAGTTCAGAAAGCAAAATTGTATAATATGTGCAGTCTTCTACACACAAGACACGATGAATTCATTTTGACGCTTAATCTGAATAAATTATTCTCTTAGAGCAAGATCTAGTGGATCTATTGCTTCATAATAAAGCAAAAATTCCCTCCATCAGATTTGAAAGAAAATTGTTGATTGAAGGAACCACTTCATAATATCACCTACGAAATAATGAGTTCTAGATCAGAAATAAACTAAAAAGCACTTGATTGAAGTAACGATAAGATGCTTTGTCATTATAAGAAATTTTCAGAAGATGGCTTTCTTTATCGAAAATTTAAAATATTTTAACAAAAAATGTTATTTAGGTAATAAATTTTTAAATAAATTAAAATTTTAAATTCGATGAGAATAATTTTATTTCACAAAAAGTAGAGATTCATAATTCTACTTACATGAACATTTGAAATTATTGTATTCTTAAATTTATATTTATTTTTCTTTTCTCAATTTAGTTTAATTTTAGTTTGGACCTCGTCAATTAGTTAGGATAAAAAATCATCTAACTGGTCAAAATCAAAGTATCATAAATTTGATATCGTTTTTTTTATTAATGTTGATAAAAGAATTGTTATAGACTAAAGTGAATTGCGATTATTTTTTAGCTACTATTGTTAGAGTTATTTTATTATTGAAGTAATTGACATTAATAAAAAAAATTAGCCTGTTTATGTTAAATCACAAATTTTTTAATTATTTTCAACTGCCATGTTAGTCATTTAACTTTTTCAACCTACATTGATGATAATTGTTTTTTGATCAATTTATAATTATTTCTTAATTGACATTAATCAAAATTTTCCCAAACATTGGTAATCTTTTAATAGACTTAGTTTTTAGTTGATGCGAACTAATATGCTTCTATTGATATTAATAAATTTTTGTTGTTGTCATTGCTAGAATTATATTTTTCATTGTTACATATTATGATTAATTTTCGTTCGAAGTTAATTAAGGTTTTCTTGATTAATATTAACCAAATTCAATAAATTTAAACTTACTCGTCAAGGCAAAACATAAAAAATAAAATAAAATAAGCAAAGGTGTTCAAATTCAATTAATTTCATACTTAGCCTTACTATTTCTTGAAGCAATTTTAACTTTCATGAAGAATATCTTCTAAAAGAAAAATATCTCCTTTTATGTAATAGACAATATAGCATGAACCGTTGTGGATCTTTTGAACGAATACTATTTAGTAGTAAATCTTAAACAAAAACACAACACTAACTACAGCAAAATTGGATGATAAAATTATATTACCCAAAGTACTAATTTGCAATGCGAGCCAGTTTTCAACCAAGAAAACAGCAATACAACCAAGAAATGAAAATTCTAAAACAAATCTAAACACAAACAACCTTAAAAAAAAAACATTATTTCCTACTAAAACTAAACAGTCCACTTAGTCAACCTCCTCAATCTTGGGGCCAGCACCACTGCCACCAGCAGGTGGAGCATCATCATCCACGTCACCACCTGCACCAGCTCCTCCTTGATACATTTTAGCTATAATTGGATTGCAAATACCCTCAAGCTCCTTCATCTTGTCTTCAAATTCATCAGCTTCTGCAAGCTGATTGCTATCAAGCCATTGAATGGCCTGCTCAATTGCATTATCAATCTTTGTCTTGTCCTCAGAAGATAACTTTGAACTGATCTTATCATCCTTTATTGTGTTCCTCATGTTATAGGCATAGTTCTCCAAAGCATTCTTAGCCTCAACCTTCTTCTTGTGCTCCTCATCTTCCGACTTGTATTTCTCAGCTTCCTGAACCATCTTCTCAATTTCCTCCTTTGACAACCTCCCTTTGTCATTGGTAATGGTAATCTTGTTCTTCTGCCCAGTTGTTTTGTCCTCGGCAGAGACATTCAAGATACCATTAGCATCAATATCGAAGCAAACAGTGATCTGAGGAACACCACGAGGAGCAGGAGGAATGCCTGACAGCTCAAACTTACCTAATAAGTTGTTATCTCTTGTTCTTGTTCTCTCACCCTCGTACACTTGAATTAAGACACCAGGTTGGTTGTCGGAATATGTAGAGAACACCTGTTCCTTCTTGGTAGGAATGGTAGTGTTCCTTGGAATCAACACAGTCATGACACCTCCAGCAGTTTCTAAACCCAAAGACAATGGGGTGACATCCAAAAGCAACAAATCTTGAACCTTCTCATTTCCTTCACCACTCAATATAGCTGCTTGAACAGCAGCTCCATAAGCAACTGCTTCATCAGGGTTGATGCTCTTGCAGAGATCTTTTCCATTGAAGAAGTCCTGCAAAAGCTGCTGAACTTTAGGAATCCTGGTGGAGCCACCAACAAGGACAACATCATGAACACTGCTCTTGTCCATCTTTGCATCCCTTAGACACTTCTCCACTGGCTCCATGCATTTCCTGAAGAGGTCCATGTTGAGCTCCTCAAATCTGGCACGAGTGATGGTGGAATAGAAGTCAATGCCCTCAAACAAAGAATCAATCTCGATGGTGGTCTGAGCAGTGGAGGATAGAGTCCTCTTTGCTCTCTCACAAGCAGTCCTTAACCTTCTAAGGGCTCTTGGGTTTCCACTAATATCCTTCTTGTTCTTCCTCTTGAACTCCTGCACAAAGTGGTTCACCATTCTATTATCAAAATCCTCTCCTCCAAGATGAGTGTCTCCAGCTGTGGCCTTAACTTCAAAGATACCCTCCTCAATGGTGAGGAGAGAAACGTCAAAAGTACCACCTCCCAGATCAAAGATCAAGACATTCTTCTCACCAACACTAGTAGCTTTCTTGTCAAGCCCGTATGCAATAGCTGCAGCAGTTGGTTCATTGATTATCCTCATAACATTGAGGCCAGCAATGACTCCAGCATCTTTGGTGGCTTGACGTTGAGAGTCATTGAAGTAAGCAGGCACAGTGACAACAGCATTCTTCACATTCGCCCCAAGGTAAGCCTCTGCAATCTCCCTCATCTTAGTTAGGACCATAGAGGAGATTTCCTCAGCCGCAAATTGCTTATCCTCGCCCTTATAATTGACACCAATCATGGGTTTCTCACCAGCACCGGCAATAACCTTGAATGGCCACAACTTCATATCACTCTGCACAGAAGGGTCGCTAATTCTCCTACCAATCAACCTCTTCGCATCTGCCAAATCACAATCTCACCCTTCAACAATCACAACCACTACCATAACTCAAATCACACCAAAACATTCCCATTAAAGACACATACAAAATAACATCTTCGTTACTTTTTTCTTTCTCGAAAATAACATTTTCTAAAAAAAATCAGACCCCTTCATAAAAAGTACGTATTCCTCTTAAAAGAATTATTAAAAATAATGTTTTTAAGGATGTCGGAAACATGGGCACTACATTATATATCTGATTTTTTTAATGTTGTCTTGACTACAACAGAAATACTAATCTACAATAATTCAAAGCAGAGAAGACAATTATGGAAGAGAAAAAGAATGAATTTTACCGAAGACGGTGTTGATGGGGTTCATGGCGACCTGGTTCTTGGCAGCATCACCGATCAATCTCTCAGTGTCGGTGAAGGCGACGTAAGAGGGCGTTGTGCGGTTGCCCTGGTCGTTGGCGATGATCTCGACGCGGTCGTGCTGCCACACGCCGACGCAGGAGTAGGTGGTGCCGAGGTCGATTCCGATGGCAGGTCCTTCACCCTTTCCGGCCATTATTCAATGTGAATTGAAAAGGGTTGGAAATGTGGATGGAAAAGGATTTGGAATGGAGAGGGAAGATTGCTGCAACTTCAAATGGTTGACGGTGAATTGAGAGACATGGTGGTGGCAAGTGAAGTTTATATAGGTTTGAGAGAAAGTGTCTAGAATCTTCTATTCGTTACGTGGGACCCTCGCCGTAACCTTAGCAACTTTTAAGGATCATTCCTTTGAATGCTTCGTTCCTTCGACCCAGGTTACTAAATTTATGGTAAATAATAATAATAATGATAATAAGTTCTGTATAAAATTTGTGATCTAATAGGTTCGGTTTGTATACTAGTATGAATAAATCAAAAGAAGAAATGAAAGAAAAATATAAAAAGTCCTTTCTAAAATTTTAATTTCATATTTGAATATCTTATAAAAATAAAAATTTACTATAAATATAATAATTAAAAATACATAAAGATATGATTTATTATTTAAGACCATAAATAAGGAAATGAGGAAGTATAATGTGAAAAAAAATATATCAAAGTAGATCATGAAATAAAATTTATATTATATGATATTGATCAAATCATGAATGTAAATAATTAGTTATATTTGACATACAAACAATACCATAAAATAATAGAATATTAACAAATTCAATGCTTGTTGTGAGATGAGTGAGAATCAACCCTGTATTTTAGTCTGCACTAGCCATATACAAACTGACAAACTTAGTGAATTCATATCGTCATCCTTATAAAAAATTAGTTAGTTAAAAAGAGACATACATATAACTATTTCAAAAATATAAGTATGATATCATACACAAAAAATAATTCAAAAACTTACAATCCAAATATTATACATATTTAAAAAAGTTTGTTCCGAAAAGGTTCTGTAGAAAGCGTCTCATGTGTTCCAAAACGCTTTTTCTAGAAGTTTTATTTTGAAAAACTTATTCCAAAATGCATTTCATACATCTGGGAATTTTGTTTCAGAAATTTTTTTATGAAATAATGTTTTAAAAATCATGTTCTATAAAGTTTGTTTTGAAAGATTTCCAAAAAAAAAGTAATCCAGAAATCACATTTACTATGGATAAAATTATCATTTTAAGGGTGCATGAAGAAAAAGCCCTAACCCAAATACCTTTTGTGGGAGCCAAGACTTTTTGTCAAGAGGTAGGGCCTTTTTTCTAATCAAGCCCATTTTCTCTATGTTTACTTTTGGAGTTTGCACCTTTTAAATTTTAGTTACACTCTTTTCAGAGTTTTGGTCCTTTTTATAAAAATCAATTAAAATGTTCCTTACATTAATTGTTTCTTTACAAAAATACCTTTAATTGAATTCGTTTCTTTTAGTTCAATGAGTAGTTGGTGGAATATATTGCCTTTTAATTTATTTTAAAAAATTTTATTATGTTGGGTATAGCTTTTATAATATATGTATATATTTAATGCTATAAACTAATCCATTTCTTAATCTGCTGATCTAATTAATTGAGCCAAAATCAGTAAAAATATTTGTTATTGAAAAATATCATTGAACACCTTTTCACGTAGACGAAAAGATATGAAAGATAAGTCATGTATATGATTAATTATATGACAGGATACAAACGAGAGAAAGATATTAATGAGGATTTTTTTCTTGTTGGCATAAGTTGATAAGAATTGATCGATTTAGATTTTTATTTTTTAGGTTTTTAATTTAAACTGAACTAATCCAATCATGTTTAGGTTGGTTCGGATTGAGCGATGAAAATTATCACTAAAAATTTAAATTTTAAAAAATGGAAATTAATGTTAGATAACTTATAATCATCAAATTTGTCATAATTCATGAATGGAAAAAGTTCAAAATAGAACTAAATTTGCAAAGACATAATGATTTCTTGATATACAACATAAGGATTAATGAGAATATTAAAGATAAAAATTATTTAATCGATTAGTTTGGGTTTTTTAAAATACAAAATTTGTATATAAATTGTACAAATAGTATTTACATGTTTTTAATCCAAATCGAACCAATAATCTGAATTAATCTTTTCTTTATTTGGATTACTTTATGTATCTAAAATAATAAGGTGTGTTTCTCTTATAATTTTAAATGTTCTTATTAATATATTTAAAAATTTATCTAAATAAAAACCAGTGTAATACAAAAGAAAATTTTAAAAAAATATACTACAGTTAGAAATATATATGTCAACAGTATTACCTCTACTTATAATATTAATTTAAAATGATATATATATTATCTTAAAAAATTATATATTATACCAAGTAGACCATTTTATCAATAGAAAAAGGGATTTATATTGAGCATATATTGTGATTACTTATAATCACTCTTTCTTTTTTTACATATTTAAGACCACTCCCTCGTTTAAATATTATTATTATTTTTTAATATCAATAAAAAGTAAACAGTTAATGCATAAAAAGCAAAATTGCTTTGACCTTTACTAGTAACAAATAGTCTTGTCTTGGCCATATATTGCAAATAACAAATTATACTCCCAAAATTATTAAATCAATCTTAATATGCATGTACCTTATTCTGATCTATATATGGTTAAATCATACATTTTAACCTATTATGTTTTCTGGTGGATCTTTTGATCCTTTTTCTTAGTATCTATCTTACCGTAATTGATTGTTCTTATAACTGCATAGAAATTAACATCTTTCCTTTTTTTATAGCAAATTACTATAACGTGGTTTTGAAGACTCTTTTCATTACTGAATAAAGCAAACAAGACTAATCACAGACATTTTCACTCACTTCCTTCATAAATGCATAACTGTAAAGTTTACAGTGACTCAACATTAATGTGTGTGTGTCTATATATATATATAGATATATTCCCTGAGAATGAGCTTAAAATAGTAAGAATCTTTAAGGTAACTAAGAATATAATAGTTGGTTTTGTTGCAGAGAGTTTGATAGATATATAGCTAGCAATGAAATCTCAGTTGGATGCTGAGGATTTCTTTCTTTTGTTGAGGAAAAGAAAGAAAAAGAAGCACACACGTCTTTCTTTGATCAGAATAAACGTTATCAAGAAGGTTGCATGCTCACGTTTCTACACAGTAGAAGATGTTGATATAATTATTCAAAAGCGAGGAAGAATCTAATATATATATGATTGAGGTTATGTGGGACAACCTTCACCTTGGAACCAAGAAGAATAGATAGGAATCAAAGGGAGAGAGAGAGAGAGAGAGAAAATGATCATGTTGAAGAAGGACGTCACGAAAAGCAAAAGCTGCTAGGGTAACAGAGAGAACATATTCACGCCTAGACATGTGGGCATCATCAGCAACTATCTATGCTATAGTAAAAGCTTGCTTGGGATTCTGAGCCACACCACAACCTACCTTTAGTTCTTCTCTTCTGATGCTACTACTACTTCTTCTGGTGGACCTCAACCTCTTTCTTCGAAGTTTCTTTGCTTTTTTCATCATCAGAGTTTTTATGTGCATTACCATAGCCATGGACAGTTTTGTGATCACTATCCCATCACTATACTGCGACCAACCGACCAACAAAAACCACCCTCCACTGCTTCCTCCAACAAAGAGAGATTCGCTTTTTTGACTATGTTGTGACACCTTTATTCCTTGTAGTAAGCAAGCAATTAGCTAGCTTTGAAAGTTGCAAAAAAGCAAACCACTCAAAGTCCCAGATTCCATCTCCAAAGCCTCCTTCAATTATCATATATATCAGTGACATCATAACCATGATTAGGTTATGACAAATCTGCTTTACCAGATTGATTTCCTTGTGTCTTTATTCTATTGTTTTGTAGCAGCAAAGTTAAACAATAATGAACTAAGGATAGACAAGAAAAAATACTACATATAATATAATATTGTTTTTTAGTTAGAAAACTTACTTTTGAAAATAAAAATTTAAAGTGTGTTGTCTTGTACCTTTAAAGGTTTAAATTGGCAATTATTTCTCGTTTTGTTTTATTGTTCTTTTGTTTTGGAATTGAAGTCAGATCTAGAGTTATGGTGCATGAAAGAGTGTTGCATGGTTTTGAGTGGTGTTTTGGCGTTTCTTTAACAAGAAATGAAACATATCTTCCTTTTCCATCGTTAACGCTCTCAGTTCACACATATAAAACAAACAAGTACGATGGATCCATTTGGTCAATTTCCTTATAATTTGATAATCATTTTCGACACCATATTAGTACATATTCGTATTGCTACAATTCTACCAAATCAACGTGACTCTTCTCTCTCACTCCCATGGTCCCAATTTGGATGTATTCAAACTGCTTTTTCTGTGAAAGGTTAATCAAGATGAAAAAGGGCTTCTCATCAAAATATGAGACCAATATTTAGATGATTTAGAAAGCAAGTTGGATGTACTATAGCAGCAGTGGGTCAGATCAAACTAGAGCTTAAACATGATAAAATTGATGCACAAAATGTTTCATGAAACTGAATCTCATGCAAAATTCGTTAGAACCTTGCTAGCCCTCCAAAAATGGGAGTCTCCAGACTTTAAATTCTGCATTGGCCTTGAAAATCAGGAAAAAGATACAATGGATGCCAACTTGGTATAATATATGTCTGTGAGAGAGGAAAAGTGTGTTGGCCACCTTACATTGCGTTGGAAAATGTGTCTTCAAAACTCACTTTCTTTCTCTGCATCTCTCAGTGTGTATTTCATTTGACTTTCTAATTGTGGTTATATATATCCCTCGGTATGCAAGAATTTCTTAGATATTGTTATACTCAAAAACGACCATTACATGCATAAATATTATAGTTTATCTTTTTATGAAAGAAAATGATATACAGTAATTAGGGATATTGAGATTAATGAAAACTAAAAGGGTTAAGAAGTCAGATACATTAATGTTCAAACTTTCCTGAACTTAAATTAATTATACCTGGTGCAAATCGTCAATGGAAAATATAAAAATGACATCATCATCACCATATAAAGAAAGCCTTCTAGACTAGTCCAAATATATATAGCTTCACACAATTAGTAAACTTAACCGCTCATGTCATTACAACACATGCATATAAACAAATACACCAATATTACTACATGTTCATACTTGGATTACAACATAAAATATCAACGACATCCAACATTGGAAAAAGGAAAATTACTTCAAGAGTTGCGTACCGTTTTCTCGTCTTGATGTAATAACACAAAGTGTTTCTGAATTTTCTGTCCTTCCTTCCCATTTATCCTCGTAAGACAGGACTCGTGCATAAAGGGTAGAATTCCATTCCAAAGTTAGCAAGTGATTCTAACTCTTATACATTCGATCATGTTTTACTATGATGATCATAAAAATCTGTGGCAACTAGGAAAGCAAAAGCAGTGGAATTGAAGTATAGCTCAATTGCACGGATCACAACAAGTGGTTATGTGAAGGAGTGAAACAAGGAACTTCACTCCATGCATTGCCACTTCCATTCCAAACTACATCATTTCCCGAACTACCCATCAAGAGATTTTTTGGCAAACTCAAACCTTGACTTTCTTCCAGCTTTATCATGTTAACCTGAGGCATTATCCCACTTAGACTAGAAATAGAATCCATGTTAGAACGAATGTTGAACCGGCTTCCATCCTTTGCATAACTTGGCGGTTCAGCATTACTATTTTCTGCACCACCAAACTGAAACAACCCAATTTGTGGCTCCAAATTAGTGCTCAGAAAAGGAAACTGCTGCTGAACTTGTTGCAGATTGTTCAACCTCCATTGCTCTCCAAGGCCATTCATAGCTCCACCACTGTTACCTAGTGATGAAGCTGAACTAGTACCGATTTGAAACTCAACATCACTGCCATTTCTAGCAGCCACCAAAGGTGTTGTGATCGCCCCAAAATGAGATCCAATGCCCCCAGAAACGTAGTCACTGTTGTAATGATGCAAAGAGGTCAAGAATGGAAATTGAGTTTGTGTTGGAGTTGGCAAGTGAGCCATCATCACGTGATCAGTGGTGCAGCCACTGGAAGAAGAATTAGCACTTGCAGAGGTGGAACCTGTTGAGGGTTTCATAGGAGACTTCGATCTACCGCTACTTCCTTTGCTTCTCTTGTTCCTTCTGCAACCACCTCCCACTGGCACGTTTCTGAGTGCACCTCCTCTGGTCCAGTAACGGCGGCAAGTCTTGCAAAAGTGGCGAGGCTGAGAAAGGCTATAGTTGTTGTAGTAGCAAAACTTGGTGTTGGAAGATTCACATCGTGGACATTTGAGTGCTGCATCAGGTTGGTGTATCTTCGCCATCCTGGCTCTATCAGCCATTGATCCTGGTCTAATTGAGCCTTGGTAGCCACCACCACCACCACCTCCAATAACAGCCGTCACCGATGAAGGTGGCGGCTGCAAAGGCGGCGGAATCTCCGGATTCTGGGTGGCAATTCCTGCTGGCTGATTACTTTGCTGTGAATTTTTTCATAAGGGTGTGAGCCAAAAGAGAAAAGAAACAAAAAAAAAAAAAAAAAAAAAAAAAAAAAAAAGAACTGCATAATTGAATATCTGTAAGTGTACACATAATATACAAAGAGTATATTCAGGAAAAATAAAATAAAAGATTGATAAAGTGTGTATGAGTAGGAATATTTGATTG
>Ga0209489_102950_pt1 | contig 33832 bp, 33 predicted proteins | sample SiratrowhiteBW_FD_187527 | JGI IMG/M metagenome (GOLD analysis project Ga0209489, IMG submission 187527) | Root nodule microbial communities of legume samples collected from California, USA - Siratro white BW (SPAdes) (version 2) | ecosystem: Host-associated > Plants > Roots > Nodule | place...
TATATATATATATATATATATATATATATATATATATATATATATATATATATATATTCATTTTTATGAGGATGTATTTCTTCAACCATTTTTCTTCCAATTAATTATTTCTGAAACTAACTTTTTTTTTGAATTATTATTTTTTACCTTATTTGTAAATTATTATTTCTCACTAAATTTACTTCTATAAATTACTATTCTTTAATTTATTTTTTGTCTAAAATATTATTACTCAATAGAATTACCTTTCTCAATTATAATTAAAAAAATATTATATTTATACACTTTTATTTAAAAATTTATTTTTCAGTTGTTTAATATCAAATTATTAATATTTAATTTATTTTTTGTGTAGTTTTTTTCCTTTATTTTCAAATAAAAAAGTAAAATCCAGCTCAGAATTTGGTTATCTTGAAACCAAATTCCTGCTGATATTCCGGCAACCCTGCACCATTTCACAGGATAGAATCCATCTTCCTGAAAATTGAATTATGACCTAGCATGGTAAAGTGTATTATCTATGTAATTAAAGACATAGTATGTGTTCTTACACGAATCTAGGGGATACAATGTTATCCGAATACTTTCTGGATAGGACACCGTAAATCCAGACCAACTCAAATGTCAAGATTATTCGAAGAGTGCTTGCCCAAAAGAAGTGCCTGGTCACCCAATCCACAGCCCAAAAAGTGTCTGGTTATCGGAGTTAGATAAATCTTAATTAGATTTTTACTAACATACTTTTGACCTTTACTGCTCACATATTTATAGGGTTTTGGGACTGACTTATTTCTTACGTTTTTTCAGCTTTTGCAGTCCTTCTGTCAGAGGTTGCGTACACGCATCAACTATTATCTTTTCCTATGCTCATAAGAGTTTCTGGTTTTTCGGGCGGAGAGTGTTTGTTATGTCCTTAAGGTCAGCTTGATTTAACCCGAGGTGTGATCGTTCGGGGCGGATAGCACACTTGCCCCCCAAACTTGAGCGATAGGAGTTGAGTGAAAGGTTTTTTCTCATGAGTTGAGGCCTTTCGGTTGATCAAGCGAATTGCGTGGTACTCGATTATTCGTTTTTCTTAAGATCTGCTCATTGCCGAGGTGGGGGAACCCAAACATTTTCCTCTTTTTTCTTTTTATCCATTATGCTGACATGGCCTTCTTGAGTGGCGCACCCCCCTTTGATCCTGTGGTGAGAACTTAATCATGTACTGTTCAGGCTTCTTGGGGAATAAGCCCCCTCTATAAATAAGTGTATTTGGGTCAACGATCCTTTGTGCGTTTCAAAAATTTCTCCGATATCCGACAACTTCTGTGTTTCGTAGTGGCTAGGTGCAGCACGTTCGTTCCTAGAGGTAAAGATGTCCTCCCTGTTTGGGTTTTCTGAATCTACTGGAAGTGTTTCTTCGAGTGTCATGGCCAAGTCTAGAGTTTCTGAGAGCTCGCCTATTATGTTCGAAGAAGTGTCCGGTAGCGAGCACGATGGAGCTCCTGAGCAACCTAATGTAGTCGGCATGCTTCCGCCTGAGCTAGCCGAGAACAATATGCCCCATCGGTATGGATACGAGTGGGTGAGTACATTGGTTACTTCCCGTTTCTCTAGGTATAGATGGTCTTCTATGGTAAATACCTATGCCGCCGCAGTTCCCATGTTCACTACAGGGAAAACGAGCCCAGAGCTTTTTGCTGAACGTTGTTCACAGTCACAATTTCTTTTACATCTATCCTTGTATGTTTACAGATTCTATCGTTCGCCTCCCTTTCGATGAGTTCACCATGGGCGTATTACGCGCGTTGAATGTGTCATCCACGCAGTTGCATCCTAACTCTTGGGCGTCACTTTAGGCATTTCAGCTTTTGACCGAGATGTTCCCGCCTTCGCCCCTCACCTCATGTTTTTTTGTCCTATTATAGTAATCGTCCTACCAGTCCTGTCAAGTGGATGTCCCCTGTCAGTCAATCCCACAATGTTCTTTTCACCCCTTTTTCTTCCTCTTATAAATATTTTAAAGATTCTTTTTTTAAAATCGTCATAACCCCCGTCGGCAGGCATAATTTTTTCAATGAGGATAATCCTAAGTTTCCGTTATATTGGACTCGGAATCCTATCCACTATCTGTCTGTCGAGGTCTCCCACGACCAAGGACGACAAGAAGATGTTTGACATAATGGATCAACTCCCGCAGAAGCTCAATGTCAGATCCATTCTTACGCTTTATCTTTCTTCACACCGCTGGGTGGATTTTTCTGGAATGTTCGTTTATTTACGACGTTATGGTCTTAGTTTTTAACCTTGCTGAATTTGCATTCTTCTTGATAGGCATAATGGCTCAACGAGGACCTGCTTACCTCAGAAAATTGCAAAAGATTAAGGAAGACCTTGCCGAGCAAAAAGTTGTCGGCGAAGGTTCTGCTCCTGATGCCACACCCTTCCCTGATCAAGCTCCTCCTCCTGATAGCGGTAAGAGAAAATGTAAAGAGAAGAAGGAGAAGCCAAAAGATGATAAGAGAGCCAATGACAAAAAGGCTTCCTCTTCTCAGCCCTCTACGAAGAGGTCCTGGCTGAGCGTCCCAGAACAAGTAAAGACCTTGTTGAGACCGATAAGGTCTTGATAAGCTCCCTCTTCGCTCTGGATATGTCTTTTGCAAAGGGCACAACTGTGGTCCTTTCTTCCGCCAAAAAGAAAACCTTTACTAGCTACTATACTGTTGAATTGGTGAATACATGCCTTGAGATGCACAACCAGACCTTGGCTCTTATAAAAGTAATTCGTGCTCATGTGCTGAAAAGTGGCGTGGCCGAACTGGCCAAGATTAAGGAGGAGCTATCGGCCACGACAACTTCTTTAAAGGAAGCTCGTGACGTCAATGCCGCCTTGGGCGAATCTTTAAAGGCTACATAGCTAAAACTTAAGAAAGCAGAGCAAGAGAGGGATGCTCTGAGAGCCTACTCTGAGGGTGTGAAGAAAACAAATGAAAAACTTTTGGAAGACGTCTGGGAGCTCGAACAGTCCCTCTCCGAAGCGACTCTAGCACATGATGAGGCGGTGTCCGAGAAAGCTCAGATGGGAATCGAGCTTTATGACTTGAAGGACTATGTAATAGACCTTTATAAAGAATCCTTCGGACAGGCGGTCCGTCAAGTCATATTTCTCTATGATGTCCCCGAACAAAATGAACTTGATCCGGACAAGGATGTTTTTTATGGTCGCCTGATTTCTATTAAGGAAATTCCCACTACTGTTGAGGATCCAGCACCTGCTACGGATAAGGGCGAGGCTATTCCGCTTGAGGGAAGGCTATTCCGCTTGAGGGGAAGGAGGATGATGAAGCTGCTGATGAAGAGGAGTAATCATACGAAAATTTTACTTTTTTATTTTTGAAAGGATTTTTTGTATAGTTGTCATAGGCAACCCCTTTTTAATGTTGATCTTATGGTCTAGTATGACCGAATCTATTGTAACGACCATGAATTTTATGCAATGGAAATATGTTCCCGGATCTTTTTTTAATTACCTTGTGTTAATTTGTAGTGATGACTGTTGGTTATATTATGGAATGTATTTTAGTTAACCTCTTGATTGTATGCGGCTTGAGGTAAGCGTTGGGACCTTCACAATAGAGTGAAGTGTCTCCCATTGGGGGGAAGGTTTCACCATGGAGTGAAAACGGCTTCCGGATGCATTTCGATTGAATCACGTTGGAGTGAATATTATCGCCCTTGACAAGATTAGTAGATACTTATTGTAACTGGTATGGGGGATAACTATGGAGTGAATCGACCCTAGGTGGGACATACATGTCATTCATAGCAGCTGATTTCATGATCATATGCATATCGTCGGGCCTCGTTAAAACCTTATCAGTCAAAACCCTTCTTAGGGATAAAACACTTAACCAAGGAAAGAGTACCCTTTACATGTTATTTAACTAAAGTAAAAGTTCAAGTGCGTGGCATTCCAAGTTCGTGGGATGACTTGCCCGGATAGGTGCTCTAATCGGTACGCACCTTTCCTTACTGATGCTGTAACACGAAAGGGTCCCTCCCAGTTGGACGAGAACTTTCCATCGCTTTTCCGCACATCACTCCACATGCGCCAAACCAAGTCTCCTAGTCGGAAGCTTCTCGGTTTTACCTTGGTGCTGTATCTTCTAGCTGCTCTGAGTTTGCTCGCCTCATCCCGGATTCTTGCTCGGTCCCTTAATTCGCTGATGATATCCAAGTTAATGGCCAAACTTTCATTGTTAAGGTTCATATCTTCCAATTGCCTCCACAGTGTTGGCTCTCCTACTTCTACCGTAATCATTGCATCAATTCCGTATACCATGCTGTAGGGGGTTTCCCGGGTGCCTGTTTGTGGTGTGCAGCAATAAGCCCATAATACCTCCAACAACTCTTTCGTCCATTTTCCCTTGGCGATCCCCAATCTCTTCTTTAATTCATTCAAAATGACCTTGTTTGCTGACTCAGCTTGCCCGTTGGTTTGGGGGTGCTCCACTGAACTTGTAACATGACGGATTCCTAAGCCCTCATAGAAGGTGAGGTGTGTCCGGTCTGTAAATTGTTGGCCATTGTCAGTGACGATTGTGTGAGGGATTCCAAAGAGACATACCAAATTCTTCCAGACAAGTGCTTCCACCTTGCATGCAGTTATAGTCGCTAGCGGTTCTGTCTCCATCCATTTGGTAAAATAGTTCACGCCTGCCAAGAGGAATCTGCACTGTCCCTTTCCGAGAGGGAAGGGTCCTATAATATCCATTCCCCACATAGCAAAGGGCCAAGGGGATGTAACACCATGCAACATTTCCGGCTTCTTATGTATTAAGTTGCCAAACTCTTGACACTTCTCACATCTCTTGCAATATTCAACACAGTCAGTTTGCATTGTGGGCCAATAGTATCTGGCTCTTAAGATTCTTGCCAAAGTATTCCTGGCTTCAGAGTGGAGTCTACATATCCCTTGATGTAGCTCTTCCAGAAGATATTTAGCCTGTGCTTGTGTGACATACTTCAATAATGGTCTTGAATACCCCCGCCTGTATAGATCGTTCCCTACTAACGTATACCAAGAACTTTTTACTTCCATTGAGCGCAAATCTTTGTCCGAACATTATCTTGTGAGGAGGTAATTGCGGTCATACCAACACCCCTCCACCTCAACTACACTGCAGATCTCCTCCTTCCCGGTCACACTAGGTGTTTCTACCAATTGTTGCACTAGAGAATGATGATGCTTTTTTTTTCTTAGTACTTGCTAATTTAGACAGTAGACCTACCCTGGAGTTCTGTTCTCGTCTCACATGTTCCATTTTGACGGATGGGAAATGGTGCAACAGGGTCTGGACCTTGTGATAGTATTTGAGTAGAATTGGGTCCTTCACTTGGAATTCTCCAGTTATATGACCTATTGTTAATTGTGAATCACTTCGGCATATAAAATCTTTGGCTCCCATATCTCGGGCAAGTTCCAAACCTGCTATTAGTGCTTCGTACTCGGCCTGATTATTGATGTTTTAAAATCGAACCTCAAAGATTGCTCTACAATGAGTTCTCCTGGGCCTTCCAACACCACTCCTGCGCCAGACCCTTGTTTATTGGAAGATCCGTCAACATACAACACCTAGGTGGAAGACTTGGGCTTTTATCGCGCCCCGGGCTTCGTACTTGATCTCGTATTCTGACAACTCCACTAATCACGATATCATGCGACCGACGAGGTCAGGTTTGGAAAGTATCTTTGCAATGGGACAGTCCGTTTTGACGATGACCTCATGGTTTTGGAAATATGCCCTCATCTTTCTGCTGTGGTGACCAAGGCCAGCGTGACCTTCTCGATGGTTTGGTATTTGGCTTTTGCATCCTGCAAAGTTCTACTGACGAAATAAACCGGCTTCTGCTCGCCTTCGACTTCTTGGACTAGCACCGAACTTACAGTTTCTTTTGTAACTGATAAGTAGATTAGAATAGGTAGATTTGGTATGGGCTTCTGTATTACGGGTGGGGTAGTCAGGAATTCCTTTAGCTGGGAGAAAGCTTTCGTGCATTGTTCGTCCCACCGGAATCGAGACGCCTTCTTTAACAGGTTCAATATTGGCTTGATTTTTTCAGCCATTCGAGGCATAAATCTTGACAACGCAACTATCCTTCCTACTAGCCGCTGAACTTCCTTAACATTCTTGGGGTCCTGCATTGCCATAATGGCCCAACATTTGTCCAGATTAGCTTCGATTCCCCTTTGGGTCAACATGAATCCGAGGAACTTTCTTCCTTCAACTCCGAACACACACTTTTTTGGGTTCAACTTCATCCCTACTGTTCTTAATGCATTGAAGACTTGTAACAAGTCTTCCTGGTGCTGTGTGCAGGACGCAGATTTGACCACTACATCATCCACGTATACTTCTACAGTCTTGCCTATGATCTCTTGGAACACTTTGTCCATCAAGCGCTAGTAGGTTGCTCTAACGTTTTTTAACCCGAAGGGCATAACTTCATACGCATAATTGGCGTGATCGGTCATGAATGCCGTTTTGCTCTTGTCATACGGATGCATGCTGATTTGGTTATAGCTTGAGAATGCGTCCAAGAAACTCATGAATTGGTGACCTGATGCCACATCCACCAGGCGGTCAATGCTCGGTAACAGATATGCATCCTTAGGAAATGCCTTGTTAAGATCAGTGTAATCGTCGCCACTTTTCATTGGATTTTTTCACTAACACCACATTAGCCAACCATGTGGTGTACTGTGCTTCCTTGATGAATCCTGCCTGCAGCAATTTGTTAACCTCTTCTTTGGCAGCTACCCGCTTCTCCTCGCCCAATTTTCTTTTCTTCTGTGCGATAGGCTTAGCATCTTTGAACACGGATAGCCTATGCATGATAACAATCCGGTCTGTTCCCGACATATCTGCCGCTGTCCATGCAAATGTGTCAACATTATTTTGCAACATATAAACTTTGCAATCGGCATCCTTCTTGCTTAATGAAGTCCCAATACAGGTTGTTTTATGTTAGCCCATTAAAGGTACAATTCTTGTTTCCTCCTGGGGTTCCACCCTGACCTCCTCAATTCGCGGGTCTAAATCCGTGACCGCCATGACATGCCCACGCTTAACCCCCTTGTCCCTTCCTTCTGCGTCGGGCTACCTCATGGCCTCCACCTTTAGGCTTGTCGCATAGCATTCTCATGCAACCTTCTGACCGACATGCACCGTGATTATATCGCCCATTGGGGACGGGAATTTCATGGCTAAGTATGGCGTGGACACGATTGCACCCAGTGTATTCAATGACGATCTGCTTAGGAGAACGTTGTACGAGGTACTCGCTTCTACCAGTAAGTAGTGTATCTTGATGGATTTTGTGTGTGACCTTTCGTCCCTAAACTTGGTGTACAGGTCTATGTACCCTCTTGTATCTACTCGCTCTCCTGAGAAATCGACTATTTGATCTTCATGTGCCTGTATGTCGCCTTCCGGGATCTTGAGCTTTCTGAACATACTCCAGCACAGGATGTCGACGGAACTTCCTTGATCTACTAGCGTTTTCATGACTGTGAAGTTTTCAATTTCAACTGTAATCACCATGGAGTCATCTTGCCGGGGGTCCACTCCCTTGAAGTATGCGTTGGTGAACGTGATGGGCGGCATCTTTTTTGTGAGGGGTTGTGAAATTGCATTGACAGATTGGACAAACCGCAAGTGTTTCTTCCTGGCTGTGGACGTCGACCCTCTTCCGGCGAAGCTTCCTGCTATCGTGTTGATAACTCCTCTTACATTCAAGCCTTGACTCACAGGTTGTGGTGACTGATGTCGGGATGGTCTCGTCCCTTCAATTGTTCGTTGCCTTTGGACACCTCGAGGATCCCTTCGTCTCTTCGGAGTTCGTTGCCTTCTTCTCACCTGTTCCGACAATCCCTTGACAAACTGCCTCAAGTGCCCAGCTTGAATCAACTCCTCAATCTTGTCTTTGAGTGCTACACACTCCTCCGTACTGTGGGCATAATTTTGGTGGAACCTGCAATGTTTAGTAGTGTCTGCATTTTGGGGGGTGGGCAGTAAGTCCGCGTTGAGCGTTTTCTCTAGTATTCGCCTCCGGTTAGCGTTGAGCGGAGTATAATTAGGAATCTTGGGATCTTGATTTCTTTTGGCCTTAAGGGCAAGGGTGGGAAGGTAACTCGCTCTCTGACCTTGGTCCTTTTCGCTTGGGGTTCACTCTTCATTTGTCCGCCAAAATCTCTCAGGTCTTCTAAACGCATGAATTTGGTTGCCCTCACTCGCATTTCATTGAGATTAAGGGCTGGCTTCTTACACAAGCTATTTGCAAAGGGGCCCGATCGGAGGGCAGTTATCATGTGATGCAATGCAACCTTGGGGTTCAAATTTCGTATCTGCAGGGCTACCTGGCCGAAGCGATCCATGAAGACCCACAAGGATTCTCCTCTTTCTTGTCGGATATTGACTAGGGCTAGCGACGTCAAGTGATGCGACTTGCTGGTGGCGAATTGGATGATGAACAAATTCACGAGGGTTTTGAAAGAGTTGATTGAATAGGGAGGAAGTCTTATGAACCAACTCAATGCCATCCCTTTAAGGAAGGAAGGAAATATTCGACACATGATTGCTTCATTCGTGGTGAACAAGCCCACGTCCGTGGTGTATACGTCAATGTGTTCTTCTGGGTTAGTTGTGTCGTCATACCGGTCTATTGAAAATCCTCTCCATGTTGCTGGAAGTTCTACATTAATAATCCTGTCGACAAACGGGTGTCGCCTTTCGTCCAGATTGGAAGTCTCCCCCATTTGATAAGACCCCTCATCTTCTTTTTCAGTGTGTAAAGTGTTGACCTTAGATTGCCCTGACGTGGTCAAGAGCTTGGTTTTCTCTGCCTTGTCACCCAATAGTTTCTTCTTCATTTCCTCGTTTTCTTGTTGGAGGTTTAGGAGATCCATCTCATTTTGTTGTTTTAATACGCGAAGCTCGTCTTCGTTCTTTTGCCTCATGGCACGCATTTCATCTTCCCCTTTTTGCTTTATTTCTGCCCACTCATGCTGCAAGGACAACAACAGGGTCATAGTATCTGCTCCCGACATACTCCTTTCCTGACGTTGATCGTTGGCCTGACTTCGGGTGGATATCATCCAAGTTAAGCACTTGCACTGTGCCTCACAGTGGGCGCCAATTGTTCTTACACAAATCTAGGGGACACAATGTTATCTGAATACTTCCCGGATAGGACACCGTAAATCAAGACCAACTCATATGTCAAGATTATTCGAAGAGTGCTCGCCCAAAAGAAGTGCCTGGTTGCCCAATTCATAGCGGAGGGTGTACTTGCGATGATACTCTGATGCTCAAGTAAGTGTCTGATTATCAGAGTTAGATAAGTCTTAATTAGATTTTTACTAATATACCTTTGACCTTTACTGCTCATATATTTATAGAGTTTTGAGACTGATTTATCTTTTATGTTTTGTCAACTTTTGCAGTCCTTCTATCAAAGATTGCGTACAGGTATCAAGTACTATCTTTTTCTATGTTAGCAGGAGTTTCCAGTTTTTTTGGATGGAGAGTGTTTGTTATGTCCTCAAGGTCAGCTTGATCGTTCCGGGCGGATATCATAATATGCTTCATCGGAAAAAAAAAAATTGGAGTTTGTGCTCTTGGGGTGAAAAATTCTACGAGAATGCAGGTATTGATATCGTCACTTACTACACGGAATAAAAATCTATGTCATGTTGGTCCACATACCCATGCAGTAGACATTTGCAAATTCAGCAATATTTATGGATAGTATATACTATACTAAAAGTAAAAATGACTGAAATAATTTAAAAACATTTTAATAAGTGGTTTGATTAGGATTAAGATGACCTGACAACATATATATTTTTTTTTGAGATATTTCTTTCTTTTTATTTATATATACATGGGTATTTGTGTAATTAACATGCATAAATGAATTGTGCATATTTAAATCTTAACTTGTAATATTTTAATAAACTTTTACTTGTATGGATTAGTTTTGGTTATACATATAGTTGGTGAATGCGTAGTGTATGTGTGAGAAATCTTATATTATTTATAACATGTTAATAGATTTTTAATTATGTGGATTAATTTTGATTATATACCTGGCTGGTGAATGTATGTAGTAAATAATGATAAGTAAGGTTATCAAATCGAACGACTTCGGTGATATGATGAAGTTTTAATTTATACCAATTTGAGATTTAGAATATAAATACACTTCAGGTTCAATTTCAATATATTTCCATAAGAAGGTATTAAAGTTAAAAAGAAGTTTTGGGTATATATTACAATCTAGTTTGGACACATAAAACATTTAATCATATATTTACAAGAAACATACAAATATAATGATAAATACGTTTCCACTACCTTTTTTCTTTTTCTACATGTTACTTCTACTTCTATGTCTTAAAAGAGAAACTTATATACTTTTTAATCAAAATACAAGGTTCAGAAAAAAATTTAAATTTTTAGATTTTTTAGATTATTTTGGTCTCAAAATATAAGACTCAATTTTTATTTTATTTTATTCAAAATACAAAGTTCAAAATATAAATTATATACTATTATACAATAATATTAAAGTTTCAAAATCTTTAAAGTCATCTTTTCTAATTTTAAATTTGAGTTTAAAAGTTTGTTTAAAAACTTAAATAAGTCTAATTAAATCTAATTTTTTTATAAACTCTTAATTAATATTCTAGTTCAGTGATTTGTGATTTTTTTTATTTTTATATACAGTCTTCAAGGACGGATTTACATCATATCTTTTCTTTTAAAAAAAATATATTATCATTAGATCTGACATGAAGTTCAACTATTAAAATTTTTTTTTGTTTGATTTATTTTTATTTAGGATCAAACATCATTCTATAATAAACATTAAATAAAAGTAAGATAAATTTTTAAAAAAATTATTTTTGCAAAAGAAATTGTCAAAATAATGTACATTTTTTTTATAATTTTTGAAAAAAAAAGAGCATTTATTTTGAAAACATATTTTTTTATATATCTTTTTGTAATGATAAGTAACAACAAAAACAAAATGATGTTTTTTATATTTAAAAAAAATATTTCTAGAACATTAAAAAAAAAAACTCAATATACAACCGTCCTCCTTTAAAGATTTTGTCCTGACTATGAAGATGGTGAATACGGAGTCATTGGAGCAGACCACTAGTCTTTTTTGTCTTTGGCCTCAACATGCTTCATTTCTCTCCAAGCGACAAACGTGAGTCTTGTCTTCCTTGGTTGGTCATGAAGCATGTCATTTTCCCCATCAAATATAACCACTCTCTATTTTTTGCTTCCATCTACAGTAAGTGGTGCATGTCTTCTTCGTTGGTGAAAATCTTTACTACAAGACCACGTAGAAAAACATGTTCAATGGAACATTCTACTATTGCTCACCATGAATTTCCTTTTGAGGTGAACTCTGAATTTACGAAAGTGATGAAAATAAAAATCACCCTCATCAAAATAATTGCTTACAAAAGTTTACTAAAAACAGTAATTTATTTTATTTGTAAAGCATCTTGTTCAAGACTTCTGCAAAAGTCTGTGACAAGTAAATGATTGAGATCAATATAAAAGGTGTAGAAAGATGTTTTGCCTACAAAATTTATGTTTTTATTAATTACATGTAAAAATCTAACATTACAATATTTATTATTGATTACCACTATTAAAAGTTATAAAGTTTTATACATTTGAAAAGAAATAAAAAATTGTAAGATTTGATTATATTATAACTTTTATACATTTGAAAAGAAATAAAAAATGTAAGATTTGATTATAATATATAAGTACATCAGATTATCTAAGGTTAAAAAGAATTAGAACATGAAATAAAAGAGTTTGGAGTCATTATCCTATTGATTATGTTCTTCCCAGTTTAATGATCTGTCTAAAGAATAAAGAGAAACAAAAAGTGTATACAAATTATTTCCAATGTCAGAAAACCCACTTACAAATAAATATATTTTTATTATTAAATAGGATAGAATAAAAAATATGAGGACTCTTCTAATTATTATTAATTAACAATGGGTCCAGCCCACTATTGTTAACATGTATATTCACATTCTAAACAATATCATTTTATATAAGTCAATAAATAATAACAATAACGGTTACATAATATTTTGGTAACTAAGTTAATCTAGACAAATTACTAATTTATGTATGTCCACAAAAATAATTATCCCAACATTCTTCCACTTGGACAACATAACTAGATCACAACACAATAAAATGTCAAAACATTACAACATATTTAACCAAAAGATCCAAAATGAAATGTTTAAGTATTTTATCACTGCATATAATTATCCCCGAATGAGGGATGATATTATATAAAAATGAAAGATTTACATTTCAATAATCTTTATGAATGTGAAATATAAAAATATGTCTCAATCATTCGTCTCAGATGTTATATGAGATTAAAATAATCTCATAACAATAACAATTTGAGATTGAGTCCAAAATGTCTTAAAATTATGTCATTATAAAAAACAATATAAATAATATCAACTGCACAAATCATAATAAACAAAATATAACAATATAAGATAATCGTCATCACAACAATAAATAGTTATTGTTAAATATTTCAATAAACATGACAATACAATAAATGAGGTCTAAAAGGGAAGTATATATATAATAAAAAAAACTCTCACTAAACCAATACATCAAAAGACCTCATTCACACTTATGGGTTACATCCAATACAATAAATGAGGTCCAAAAAGAAAGTGCATATATAATAAAAAAAAAACTCTCACTAAACCAATACATCAAAAGATTTCGTTATACTGTGGGAATATGCTCAACTGGAGTTTGAACCTCTTAAATCTTCTCTCTAATAAACATGAATTTTGTGTCAAAATATTTTGACCGTTTTACGGTGTTATTATTATGAGAGAAGCACAACAGAGTTATTACAATATATAGTAAGAGGCCTATATATACTCTCCATAATACCATGCTCAACAATAAAATTTTTCAACTAAATTGCTTGACGTGTAGCCTCATAACACGCTATATACTCTGCCTCCATGGTTGAAGTAGTTGTAAATGTTTAACACTTTTCCAAGAAACAACACCTTTAGCCAATGTGAATATGCACCCAGATGTAGATTTGATGTAATATGAACAACCACCATAATCAGTATACCTTTTCACTTCAAGGCAATTTGATCTTCTATAAGTCGACATATAATCTTTGGTACCTTGTAGATACCTCATAACTCACTTTACATCTTGCCAGTGAGCCAAACTAGGATTGCTCAAGTATTGTCCAAGCACATTAACAAAAAAAACAATATCGGGACGTGTTAAAACTTGAACATACATTGTCAAAAGCGGAAGCATAAGGAATTTTCTCCATTCTTACAATTTCATAATAATTTTGAGGAAACTGGGACTTAGAAAACTTCTCACCCTTTTGAATGGAAGTAGTGCAAGGCTTACAAAACTTCATGTTGAAACTGTCTAAAATCCTCTTGATATAACTCTTCTGAGATAAACCAAAAGTGCCACAAGATCTATCACAATGAATCTAAATGCCCAAAACAAAAAGAGGGCATTTTTAAGATCTTTGATATCAAAATGAGTCCTTAACATTTGTTTGGTCTTATGTAAGAAATTAACATCATTACTAGTCATAACAATATCATTAGCATATAAAAAAGGAATGATGAATTTGCTTCCACTAAACTTCAAATAAATACACTAATCAAATATGTTCTCCTTGAAATCTGAGGAAAGTAACAAAATTATCAAACTGAGATACCACTTCTTGAAGCTTGTTTCAAGTGATATATTTATTTTCTCAATTTACAGACCATGTGTTTCTTACCAGTTTCAATAAAATCATTAGGTTGATCCATGTACACATCCTGAAAGAAGTTGTCATTTAAGAATGTAGTCTTTACATCTATTTGATGAAGCTCTAGGTCAAAATGAATTATAAATGTCATCACAATACAAAATGAATCTTTAGTAGAAACAGGAGAAAATGTCTCTTTATACTCCTGAGGATTTCGCTTATTATTATTCATCATGTTCCTCGTACTTACCATGTGGTTGTAAAATTAGTAAAGCTAATTTTTTTGATACAAGATGAAAGGAGAAAAACACTCTTTGCTAATAGCTATAAAATTTTAATGATGGAGGGAGAGAAGAATTAATCACCTCATATTACGAATGGTTTACGAAAGAGAGACTCACTTATAAATTGAGTTTTCTCAATTCATTTTTCATCAAGTCATTGAGTCATATAAGAGTTTCTTTGAGTAGTTTTTCTCCTATATATTTAGAGATGAGTGTGTTCTCCTTTTGTCAAGAGAGTGTGTTATTGTTATCTCCTTGAAATAGAGAGAAGTTGTAATTCTCAAAGAAAGTTATTGAGTTCTTTTCATATCTTATACAAATTTCTTTTCTTTTTCATCTTTATATTTTAGTTGCATCATTTGTCAAGATATCAACAGTGGTATCAGAGCTAAAGGGTGCTGATTAATTATTTTTCTGCTGCAAGTTACGGTATATTATAAAAAAAAATGGCAGCAAGATATGATATTCAGAAATTCAAGGGGAGTAATTTTTACTTATGAAAATTGAAGATAAAAGCAATCATGAGGAAATATAATTGCGTGACTGCAATTAAAGGTAGACCCATTGGGATTATATATGAAAAATGGAAAGAGATGGATGACAATTCAGTTGCAAACTTGCACTTGGCACTGGTTGATTCAGTCTTGTCAAGTGTTGCAGAGAAAAAGACAGCAAAGGAAAATTGGGATGCTCTCACCAAGTTATATGAGGTCAAGTTACTTCACAACAAAATATTCTTGAAGAGAAGACTTTATACACTTCAAATGAGTGAATCCATATCAACAACGAATCACATCAACAATCTAAATACGTTATTTTCCCAACTCTCATCGTTGAACTACAAAATAACAGAAAATCAACGTGCAGAGCTTCTACTTCAAAGTCTACCAGATTCATATGATCAACTCATCATTAACTTAACTAATAATGTCTTGACTGATTATCTTTCTTTTGATGATATGGCTTCCGCGATTCTTGAAGAAGAATCTAGGCGCAAAAATAAGGAAGATAGATTAGAGACCTCAAAGCAAGTAGAGGCGTTGTTGATGATGAGAGGGAGATCAATGGAGTGTGGTTCCAGTGGGAGCCAAAGCAGACTAAATTCACAACGAAGGAAGCAATTCAAATGTTACAATTGTGCTAAGAAATGACACTTCAAGAAAGTTTGTCGGAATAAGAAGAGTACAGAGAAGGTTCCAAAAGGATCAAGTTCTCAAGGATGTATTGCAAATACCTCTGATGATGGAGAAATCCTGTATGGCGAAGCAACAATTGGTTCTAAAGACAGTAAACAACTCACTGATGTTTGGATTGTGGATTCAGGAGCCTGTATTGGAAGGATTTGTGTTCATGGGAAATGACCATGCCTTAAAAATTGTTGGAGTGGGTGCCGTCAAAATAAAAATGTTGGATGGTTCCATTTGCAAACTTCAAGGGGTAAGACACGTGAAGGGCTTAAGGAAGAATTTGTTGTCTATTGGACAGCTCAATGAACTTGGTTTCAAGACCCATATTGAAGGTGGGATCTTGAAAGTTATTAAAGGTGCTCTTGTGGTAATGAGAGCAGAAAAGATCGTGGCGAATCTATACATGCTTGTGGAAGATACTCTGCAAGAGGCAGAGGCAGAGGCATCAGTTGCTTCAGCAAGCCAAGAAGAAATGACGATGACATGGCATTGTAAACTGGGCCACATGTCAGAACGAGGCTTGATGATTCTTATGGAACATAATCTCATTCCCAGTCTCAAATCGGTAAACTTATCGTTTTGTGAGCACTATGTTACAAGCAAGCAATATAGATTGATGTTTGATATATCGATTGCTCGGAGCAAACACATGCTGGAATTGATTCATTCTAATTTATGGGATTCACTAGAGATGTCCCTAGGAGGAGCAAAATATCTTGTATCATTTATTGATGATTACTCTAGGAGGCTATCAGTGTACCCGATCAAGAAGAAGTCAGATGTGTTTGCAATATTCAAGGAGTTCAAAGCAAAGTTAGAACTTGAATAAGGAAAGAAGATCAAGTGTTTAAGGATAAATAATGGTGGAAAATACATAGATGGTTATTTTCTAACATTTTGCAAGCAAACAGGTATTCAGCGGCACTTCACAGTTGCACATACACCTCAACAGAATGGTATAGTAGATCGCATGAATAGGACTCTCCTAGAAAAAACACGAGCTATGTTGCAAAGTACAGGTTTAGCCAAGTCCTTTTGGGCAGAAGCTGTTAAAACCGCTTGTTACATGATAAATCGATCACCATCTACTGCAATTGGGTTGAAGACACCAATGGAGATGTGGCAAGATAGGCCACCTAATTATTCTTCTTTACATATATTTGGTTGTCTTGTGTACGTGATGTACAATTCCCAAGAGAGGACAAAGCTGGACCCAAAGTCTAGGAAATGTATATTCTTGGGTTATGCTGATGGAGTTAAGGGGTATCGCCTGTAGGATCCTACTGCCTGCAAGGTAGTTGTCAGCAGAGATGTGATATTTGCAGAAAATGAATTGCAAGAAAAAAAATGAAAGTGACAACACTGTTAAAGAGATAGCCACAGTTCAGATGAATGGGAAATATAAAGAAGATGATTTTTCTGAAGCAGAACCAGAGCACGAAGAACAAGAACCAGAAAAAGCCAATGAAATAGAAGTTCATCGATCCACCCGACAAAGAAAAACACCATCATGGCACTCAGATTATGTTATGATAAGCTACGATGCATACTGTCTTCTAACAGAAGAAGGAGAGCCAACAACTTTTATGGAGGTTATGCGCAATCCAAAGGCTTCTATGTGGATGACAACAATGTAGGAAGAAATCGAGGTATTACATAGGAACCATACTTGGAAACTTGTTGCACTTCCAGTAGGTCGAAAAGCCATTGGTAACAAATGGGTTTACAAGATCAAATGAGATAGTAATGATCAGGTGGAACGATATCGTGCAAGATTGGTTGTCAAGGGATATGCTCAGAAAGAAGGTGTTGACTTTAATGAGATATTTTCTCCAGTGGTAAGATTAACTACTATCAGAGTGGTTTTAGCTATATGTGCTGCATTTGATTTACATCTAGAGCAACTAGATGTAAAGACTGCTTTTCTTTATGGAGAACTTGAAAAAGAGATATATATGCTCCAACCAAAAGGCTTTGAGGAACAAGGAAAAGAAAACTTGGTTTGCAGTTAACTAAATCTTTGTACGGTCTAAAGCAGGCGCCAAGGTGTTGGTACAAAAGATTTGATTCCTTCATTATTAGCCTTGGATATAACAGACTTAATTCAGACCATTGTACCCATTACAAGAGGTCTGGCAATAATGATTTCATCATTTTATTGTTATATGTGGATGACATGTTGGTGGTAGGCCCCAACAAAGATCAAATCCAAGAATTGAAGGCACAGTTGGCTAGGGAGTTTGATATGAAGGACTTGGGACCAGCAAACAAGATTTTAGGGATGAAAATACATCGAGACAAAAATGATAGGAAGATTTGGCTATCCCAGAAGAATTATTTGAGAAAGATCTTGTAGTGCTTCAACATGCAAGAATGTAAGCCAATTTCAACCCCACTTCCTATAAATTTTAAATTATCCTCAAGTATGTGCCCTAGTAGTGAAGCAGAGAGGATAGAAATGTCTCGAGTACCGTATGCATCAGCAGTGGGAAGTCTTATGTATGTTATGACCTGTACAAGGCCATATATTGCTCAAGCAGTTGCAGTGGTAAGTCGATTTATGGCAAATCCGGGTAAAGAGCATTGGAATGCTGTTAAGAGGATCATAAGATACATCAAAGGGACCTCGAATGTTGCATTATGTTTTGGAGGATCAAAACTCATTGTCAATGGATATGTTGATTCAGACTTTGTAGGTGATCTTGACAAATGAAAATTTATTACAGGCTGTGTTCACACTTGCAGGAGCAGCTGTGAGCTGGTTGTCTAAGTTACAAACAGTAGTAGCCTTGTCAACTACAGAAGCTGAGTACATGCATCTACTCAAGCATGCAAGGAAGCTATTTGGATCCAAAGGTTAATGGAGGAACTTGGGCACAAACAACAAAAGATTCTTGTGTATTGTGACAGTCAGAGTGTCTTGCATATTGCAAGGAATCCAGCCTTTCATTCAAGGACAAAGCATATTGGAGTACAATATCACTTTGTTCAGGAAGTAGTAGAAGACGGGAATGTGGATATGCAGAAGATTCATACTAAAGATAACCTAGCAGATGCCATGACAAAACCAATCAACACTAATAAGTTTGAATGTACAGATCCTGCTATGGCCTATCGGATACATGAGCAACATGGATTTTGAAATTTTACCAAAATTAGCTTTAAGTGAGAGATTGTAAAATTAGTAAAGCTAATTTTTTAATACAAGATGAAAGGAGAAAAACACTCCTTGCTAATAGCCATAAAATTTTAATGATGGAGGGAGAGAAGAATTAATCACCTCATGTTAGAAATGGTTTATGAAAGAGAGACTCACTTATAAATTGGGTTTTCTCAATTCATTTTTCATCAAGTCATTCAGTTATATAAGAGTTTCTTTAAGTAGTTTTTCTCTTATATATTTAGATAGAAGTGTGTTCTCCTTTTGTCAAGAGAGTGTGTTATTGTTATCTCCTTGAAATAGAGAGAAGTTATAATTATCAAATAAAGTTTTTCATATCTTATACAAATTTTTTTTCTTTTTCATCTCTATATTTTAGTTGCATCATTTGTCAAGATATCAACAGTGGTTTCTCGAATTAAGTCTAATTGGGTCTCACGGTGAATATCAAATTGTTCTTACAAAGTCGACTTGTACTTAAGTTTCTCCTGTTTTGGTCTTCAACTGCTTTGAGCTCTGCTTCTCATCTGTCACTCTCTCATTAGAGGCTTAGTAGTGCTTAAGCTTATCCTATTTCCAATCTTTAACTGCTTTGTGCTTTATTGCTCCAGATTTTCTAGATATTATCGATGTTCTCGATAAGAATACCTCTAATATCACTCCAACACTTAAATTAACTGAGTTCGACTGTTATTAGAATACGATGGTTAGAATTTAATTACCTTAAAGTTTGATTGTTATTAGAATACCATGGTTAGAATTTGATTACCTGTGATAGTGGGATGAGTTTGTATTTATTAGTCTTAGCCCTTAACTTAATAGGTGTCAAAGTAATTCTAAAGAAACTATATTAGGCCATACTTAGAATTATGCTTGTTAATCTTATTAACCCTCTTATTGATAATTATCAAATATTTTTTCGATCTTTTTGAATTTTTCTAAAGTGCTGAGATGACTCTTAGGTCATTTCGACAATCGGGATGGATCAATACTCTTTAAAATATAAATATGTATATACACTTATTCAATAATGAATGTTGAATTTCAATTTATTTTAATAAGAAGGTATTAAAATTATAAAAGTTTTGGGTATATATTAGAATCTAGTTTCAACAAGTAAAACATTTAATCATATATTTATAAGAAACAAAATCACAAGTACGCCTGGACTACTACTGCAATTCACATTTATACTACCCACAACCGTAAAGCTCGCATATGAAAGAACAACCAAAATTTAGAAGCATGGTTTGCCATTGTTATGAAGATGGTGAATAGTAGTCATTGGAGAAGATAGGGCCATGTCTCTAATATATTCTTCCTAAACCACTAGTTATTTGTCTTTGGCCTCAACATGCTCCATTTATCTCCAAGCGACAAACGTGGGTCTTGTCTTCCTTGGTTGGCTATGAAGCGTGTTCAATGGAACATTCTACTATTGCTCGCCAGGAATTTCCTTTTGAGGAGAATATCCATGAACTATGAATTCCATGAAAGTGATGAAAAAAAAAAGATCACCCTCATTGTAAATGTAAGATGTGCAGGGAAGTTGAGAATAAGTGCTTAGAAGAGTTTATTAAAAATAATAATTTTATTTTTAAGCATCTTATTCAAGATATTCAACAAAAAGAATGAATTATGGGATTTGGTGCGGCTGTCCTTAGGATACTAATTAAGAAATAAATAAATAAAAATAGTTGAAAAGTTATATTACAACTTTTCAACTAAAATATTCGAGTATTTGCTTAAATTTATATTAAAACGAAACGTGTGTGATGTATTTATTTTTTTAAATTACAAAAGTATTACTTAATATATCTTCAACTTTAAAGTATACCTTCATTCTCCTCATTTTAATATTTGTTTGACATAATTTATACTGTGTGTAAGGAAATATTTTATTCGCAAACTGTTTACGGTAATACAAAAACAACAAAAACGTCATCTAACATTTCGTTAACACCCAATTATTTATATTGATAACTTATTTTTCACTAAACAAGAATCATGTTGACAAATCTAGCATTGAATCTTAAACTAAATAACATATTTAGTAACACTTCAATTTAAACCACGTCAACAAAAAGATAACTTTGTTTACAAGTGTGGGAAAAGAAATTTGGTATCGAATAAAAAAATAAATCAATTAAAGCATAAAAGGGTTAGATGATTATCACAAGAGGGGATCATACGTATGGCTATACCTCAAGGTCCACAAAATGTATTTTCACGAGCTATTTCAAAATACAGCTGTTTTAATGAAACTTACACAGAATTGACATTTCGAATATCCAAAATAATAATTGAATGGTTCAAATGGCATTTTTGTGAAAGCTAATGTGGTCCCGTAGCTCAGTTGGTTAGAGCGTTGGTCTTATGAGCCGAAGGTCGCGAGTTCGAGCCTGGCAGGGACCAAGTCTCAATAGTAACTTAATGTTCAAGCTTTTATGGAACTTGCACCGAGTACATAAAATTTTTCCATATTAAAACCATAACGAAGTCAAAGGTCACTATCAATGTGTTGGTCTTCATCCCGAAAGATGAAAAATTTTACTTTTGCAAATTCATGTTCATGAATAGAAAACAATGCCAAATAAGCGTAACAGTCAACGTCAAGATCCTGTTTTCACGGTTTGTTCTGCTGTCGTTATAACTGTAGCTGTAGCCTCCGTTGTTGAATTTCTCCAAGATGCTATCGTGTCATGTAATACGAAGTTACTCTGTTTGTCAGACTAAACTGCACGCCAATGTTCATTTTTTCATTTCTTTTTCGGATGTGGGCCTTCTGGTGTTTATATGCGTTTGTTGAGCCTTTGATTGAGTAAGACAGAGAAAAGAGAGGTTTTTCTCTTGGATATATTTTTTTGTTTGTTTTTCTTTAATCCTTGTAAAATCAGTGGTATTTGGCCATGGCATTCCATTATCTATATTTAACACCTACCTTTTGTTCCCTTTGATATTTCCTTCACCTTTACATCTATCTATGCTGATATTAGTGTTCCCCACTTCTTTTTTCCATCCAGAAATCTTGTTGCCCAAGTGAGGAAAAGGGGTAGCCTTCGACACCTCTCCCCTTGTTCTCTGGTATGCCATCCACCCCCAGGTGCTTTTTGTTTGTTCTTGCACTGTTTGGTCCATTTTCTGGATTCATAAACGTGATTCTGGGTGCCCTGTTGGGTGCGTTGTTAGACCCAGATGGATTCTGACATGTTTTGGTATTTTGGTTTGCTTGCTAGGCAACCAAGCATATACTTATTTTTTTCATTCGTTCATTTTTTAAGTATTTTAGTACTTTAGTTGATGATCCGTTTGAGTCTGATGTGGATTGGGTTGTTTTCTTCTGAATTTCAGTTGGCTGGGAGATTATTGTTGGGATTTGTTTATTTCTACAAACGGAATGAGGGAATAAATTGTTTTTATGCGTCAACTAAATATCAGACTATAATAATAACTGTAGTTTAGTTCAAAATGAGCAAATAATTTTGTTTCGGTGGCTGGAAACTATGATGCTGTCTGATAGATGTTCGGTCTCTGATCTTCTTGTTATTGCTGATAAAATTCAGTTGTACAGTATTATCAAGACCAGTGGTGGTGGTAAATTTGTTTCTATTCTTTTTGTAAGACCAAAGTTCTTCTTAGCATAAGCATAATAGTAGTGGTTATATGGTGATGTAGTTCAGTGATCAGGGAAGGGAGACAGAAAGTGGGAGATAAATCAATGGAGGAAAAGTAGACTGGGGAAAAAGAAACAAAATTTTAAAATAATTTCAAGCATCAATCAAAATCTAAGTCCAGAACTTATTACGCTGCCATATCCTTGAATTGGCAAAACCAGCATGATATATTAATCATTATACTAATAAAAAAAATCCTACAACCTTAAAATACTAAATTCCCAACATTTTACTTGCTTCATTCACCTTAAAATCCTAGTATTTATTTCCTATATCCCAATGTTCCATTATTCCTATCTTTCTCAATCAATATGATGAATGATAACATATAATAGTGTTTCATGGATGAAGAATTCGACACTAATATATTGAGCTATAAATTACTTCCACGAGAATATAATCTTGAAGAGACAAATGTTTGAAGAAATAGGTCTAATGTTTTCAGTTTGTTATTTGGATAAATAAAAAGAACTAATGGGGACAAATCACTGCAACTCCAACAGTTTTTCTCTTCTGTTTATAACAGGGTGTAAAATCTTTATGTGTGGTGTTGTGCTGATATTTTTGTACTCCCAGGGTTATGTTAGTTTGAAAGAAGCTACTTGACATCGAGAATGGGTTCAGGTGATTGGTTTAGGACAATAATTAACTCAAGAAAATCAAAAGAAGGAAGATCAAAGAAAGTAAAGGTACAATACATTATCTGTCTTAGTTTGGACTGAATTTTTCATGGATTAAGAGTATGAAAAATTCATTGTAAACCTCTTTACTTTCATTATTTTCCAGAGAAAAATAAATAAATCTTTTTGAATGCTTGAAGGTAATTTATTTTGATCATGCAGTATGACACATACCTTATTTTAGCAGTTAAGGTTGTGTGATTTGGAGAGTGACTTCTCATTGCTATAAGGGATTGAACTGTGAGTAAGTAATCTTTAGACCCTAGTTAGTCATCGTCCAAGAATTGAAATAACCTACATTTTGTCAATGCAAAATACTTTGTTGATATAAATTGAAAGGCAAAGTTTAGATTTGTTTAACATAAGTAATTCAAATTATTACAACAACAAGAACCAACCCTTTTTTCACTTTCTGGGGTCAGTTAACTCGAATCAGTTGATGCCACTCGGCTAAATATAATTAGTTTTCAAACAGTACTTCTAGAATTTGAAGTTTTATCTTGAGTCTGGCATCATGTATATAAGGAGCAGCATTTGTTATTGTTCATAGCGACATCTTAATTTTCCTGCTTATTTTTTCTTTAGGCTGCAGCAACGTCATTTGTTAGAATATATTGTATTTATTTTGTTTGAGGGTTGTTGTGGCCTAAAATCCCCGCAAATATTCTCACATTTTGAGATAGGGATTCGTGGAAATTAATTGTGTTTCAGACTAAGATTAATAAAGGGAAAAAGTCCAATGGTTTAGCAAATCTACAGTCAGCTGGAGTATCAATTGAAACTATAGCTGCAACAAGGATCCAAACAGCATTCCGAGCTTATAAGGTATGCCAAAGTGAAAAACTCATAAAGAGACAAACCAAGTCAAACCTAACTTCATTGATTTAAGCACATCCTTAACAGACATACACAAAATATACACAGATATACATGCATTCATGTGCTAGTTTCTAACATGCATACCATTTATGACATTAGCAAAGCTTCTGTTAATGTCTTCTGATTTTGTTTTGTGATGCTGATTTTTGAATCCATCAGGCTAGAAAACTTTTACGTCGCTTGAGAGGATTCACAAAACTGAAAACCCTGACTCAAGGTTGCTCTGTTCAAAAACAAGCTAGTTCAACTATAACTCATCTTCATTCATGGAGTAAGATACAGGCTGAGATTAGAGATCGTCGAATATGTATGGTGACAGAAGACAGGCTCAGGCGGAAGAAACTTCATTCTCAACTAAAACTAGAGGCCAAGATTCATGACCTGGAGGTAACCTTGGATTTTTTTTCTCAGACTGTTACCGGTTTGTTGATCACTCTGTCTACTCCTATGATTTTAATAGCCAAATGTTATGGTTTCATTGGCTTCTCTGTCTCAAATATGTATATATGTGGAAGTATTTTAAAGATCTCTTTATGAGTTTCTATGTAATTAGTAAATGGCCAAATGCATTAAGTGTCCTGAGTGGAGAGTCTCCACGAGTCAGTTTGACTTCCGAAGTCTACTATCCTAATTAGAGGTTTAGACGTTGAAGGCATGTCCAAAATCTTTCGCAGGTATAAATCTTTGTACATAACAAACATGCCCTTACTTACCACTGTTATCACGTTTCCCTCATTTCCTCTTACTGAATCTTCAATATGAAGTTTGTAGAGCCAATAGTTGAATTTTAGTTAAGAAATACTCTTCTGTTTATAAAGAGGCTCCTATCTTATTGTATTACATATCATGAAATGCATTTCTATCTATACTACTAAGTTGAAATTCTTAAAGAGATATCCTAAAACGTACGTGTACTTAATTGAAAGGAGATCCTGATATTGGTTTTTGCTATTCAATTAAGATGAAATGCTTGAAATCTCTTATCATTGACCTTTTAATAGTGGTGCAATAATTTCACCAGATACAAGAATTGGATAGAACCCTCTTCAGTCACCCTTTTCTTGACCAACAGTTTGAACAAATAACAGGTGGAATGGTGTGGTGGCTCTGAAACCATGGAGGAAACCCTTGCAAGGTTACACCTAAGAGAAGAAGCAGCAGTTAAGCGGGAAAGAACCATGGCATATGCCTTCTCTCATCAGGTAGGCAAATCTTACTAACGAGTAGTAGTCACACAACCTTGTTTCCCTTGGTTCTACTGAAAATCATATGCATATCTTATGAACAACACAGTGGAGGGCCAACTCTAGCCAAGGTCTAGGCAACTATGAACTTGGCAAAGCTAGTTGGAGTTGGAGCTGGAAGGACCGCTGGATTGCTGCACGCCCTTGGGAAAGCCGTGTCCCAAGTGCAACCATTAGCCCCAGGAAAGATCAAAATAAGATGTCAAGCAAAGTTAAAAAGGATAAGAAATCATCAACATCAAAACAACCAGTTTCAGTTAAAACTCCTTCAGCTAATGTTAAAGGGACCAAACCTTTAGGTAATCCAAAAGGGACTGCTAAAGCTAGAAGAAGATTGTCTTACCCTGCTACAGAGAAAAAAGCGGTTCAGGAAGGAAAGCAATGAGTACTCAGGCTGATGCAAAGGACAGAATCATGCATATTAGCAGTCAAATTGATTTTGTTTTGTGGTTACAGTTACAGTGTGTGCGTGTGTGTAAAGATAAAAAGGCAATCTGTTTTCCTTTATTCATTGGATTGCTCCCAATTTGTGCATATGAATGCGAGTGATAGAAGATGGACCAACAAACCAGCATTTGTGTGATTTGTTGATTGGTTTTCTTATTATCTTCAATATTGTATATTCAGTGCAATGCTGAATTATAGATAGATTGAAAGTTCCTTTTCCCCACTTCGTTTGTAGCAGAAAATTTTTTGAAGTTGTGATCCTCTTGTTAATTTCTTGTTGGTTAAATTTATTGTCATCATATTGACTTCGCTTATGGAATATGTTGCACCATAAGCCCATAAAATAAATTCATTTTTCAACTATATTACTATTTTGTAAACATTTTGTTTTCCACTTTTCCAGTTCATCCTTTACTTGTATTGTATCTATGTTCCAGTCAAACTGGAGAAAATTGCATTAACTACACTTATTCACTTCAGCCGTGTGTTAATAAACTTCTTTCGCACCACTATTTTTATAATAATTTATGAGAAGAAAAATAAAATAGGTTAGTCCATTAAATGAATGTCGAAGGAATTAGTTGGGAAGAGATATATTAAGTTCAACAGAAAGTGAAAAAAAAAAAAAAAAAAAAAAAATATAGACATACGCATGTATAACTTTTTTAAAAAAAGTCATTTATATAATTGATATCCTCATTGCAAAACACTACACAAAGGAGATTGACTTTAATAAACACAGCATGAGATTATTTCCGTATCGACCATGAAAGTGGTTATTGGTTCATTATTCATATAGCATGGCACTCAACAAAAGGTATACTTATCACTCAAGTAAACAGTCAGCCAATTAAATACCACCAACAACTCAACTTATTTCCCCTTTCATAAATCATAACGATTTTATGTTAATAAACATTAGGAGTACTTTTTAGAAAAACATATTTTCAATAAAAAAATAAATAAAAATATACTGTCATTCATGCTATACACGTATTTGTTGTCCAACTTTCACTAATTTCTTAAAAAGATTCATCGTACCTAGTTGAAGACAGAGTGTGCATAAAACAGATTGGGTGGTTGGTGGTTCTGTTTTTAACAGTGACGCATATGGTTTCCTTTGTGAGAACATTACCAACAATACGATCCATTTTACCCAGAGCATCGTCGTCTTTCTCCAAAATCATGGATTCTTCTTCCAACGCGGCCATGGGAGGATCTCAGAGGCTTTTTGCGCTGGCACAGCACCTTCGCCAGTACAAGGCCCCGTCTTTCCCCGAAGATATTGTGGAACAGCGCATTGAAGAAAGTGTTGGCAAGGTTGTTTCGCAGGTGGGTTTTCCAGAAGCAGCAACCCCAGTTGGTCAAAACCCAGAAAAGTTCAGACCCAAAAAAGCTGCTGTTTTGATTTGCCTCTTTGAAGGGGATGATGGGGATCTAAGAGTCATTCTCACTAAGCGCTCTTCCAAGCTCTCTACTCACTCGGGTCAGTCTAAACTAAGTTTCTTTCTATCGTTTTTCTTTCATGGTGTTGAATTTTTTTTAAAATGAATTCAATTTAGGTTGTGGCGATTGAGGGGTAATTGTTTGTTTCATGTGTTGTTTTTGCAGGTGAGGTGGCGTTGCCTGGTGGGAAAGCGGAGGAGGGTGATAAGGATGATGGGGACACTGCAAAAAGAGAGGCACAGGAGGAAATTGGGTTGGACCCGGAACTTGTCAATGTTGTTACTGTTCTTCAACCATTCTTGTCTAAGGTATTGTGTGTTCTATTTGATACTTTTCACTAGCTTGAGTGATTAGTGTAACTTCAGATGGATCTCTGTCCTGACTTGCTTGTGGGTGAAAGCAAAATTGTGTGTTCAGCAATGATTTGTTGTGATTACGAATATTGATGTTAAATTTGTAATTTACTGATATTATTTCGTGGTCTTTGTTTCATGAAATAGTTATTGGAAAGGATGATAGATGGAGGCTTAATGATTTATGAACGATCGTTTGATCTAAAAGACTCTGAAATTAAGTGAATTTTAATATTACCATGTACCAGAGTATTTTCTTCTAATTTTGAATAAACTCAAAGTCACTATCCACCAAAATGAAGTGCAGTTGAGGGATCGAAGATATTGTTAACAAGTTGTGAGTTTTGTTTTTGTTGACTGTACACGTCCGTATAACATAACATGGTGAGGAATGAATTTGCAATAAGATAAATATTTGAAGGGTTATAACTCAGAGTTGTGTCCATTTCTTATTTTAGGGATTTGTTTGTATCTGAGAAAGACAAACTGATGAGGATTCTTTCTTTACTGTCTATATTTATGAATGTAAGAACTAAGGAATATTACATTGAGTGACTTGTTTTGGCCTTTGTTCCTTCCCCGTTGAAGAAAATCGCAGAAATATAGAGTGCCCTACTTGTGAAAGACTGAAAAGTCATATATTCTTGCAGATACTTGAATTGGTTAAAGATTTTTAATGAGTCCACAGTATCTACGTAAAAGCTAGAAAAAAGTGGTCGAGGGCTCTTCATTGTCTTGTTAGTTCTTAACTTTTTATTGTTTAATCTTGGACAATAGTTTGATACGTAAAAGGATTGTATACTTATAAACCAACGTTCAAGAGTATTTGTGCCCAGGCAGGATAAACATAACAGAAGTGTATCTGTTGCCTGTTAGAGTGACACTGCATACATTAAAAGTAAATGCTAAACATGTTTATAATCACATTTGTGTTAATGTTTAAACTCCCATTTGTTAGACTATTTCGTTTCGCATGTGCTTCATATTACATGGTTGAAATGTGAATACTTCTAACTTGTCACTGTTTTATTTGTAGCATCTCCTAAGGGTAGTTCCCGTCATTGGCATACTTAATGACAAGAAAGCATTCAAACCTGTTCTAAATCCAGCTGAAGTAGAAGCAGTATTTGATGCACCATTGGAAATGTTTCTCAAGGTACATGCTTATTCTTTTCATTTTGATCTCGTGTCATCTTCATTCTTAATACCAGGTATCTGATGTCATGACTTTAACCAGGATGAAAATCGGAGGGAGGAGGAGAGGGAGTGGATGGGAGAGAAGTTTTTGTTGCATTACTTTGACTATGGTATCGGGCATAAAAAATACGTGATATGGGGTTTAACTGCTGGGATCTTGATTAGGGCTGCATCAGTTGTGTACCAACGGCCACCAGCTTTCGTGGAGCAGAATCCCAAATTCAAGGTTCCACAGAATGTAACAAATGATACTACATTACCCTGAGTTCATTTTTTCTGTATCTTTTGTCCTTTACATTTGTTCTTAATAATGCAAAAATTTCGTAAGAGTTCTGGAATCCATAGCAAGTGTTTATATTTACTAAGAAAGGAAGAAGTACATCGCATCACTTGGAATTCATATTCCTTGTGAATACATCATAAAGTTGACAGACTTGCGGAAATTGAATCACTTAAAACAGCGTCTAGATGCATTTAGTGAACAGTAACAAGTTTTTACCTTAGTCTCTAAGAACATTTACAACACAAGAGAATGATAAGATTTTTTTCTACTTTAAAAGAGTCTCATACCACATCAATTTAAGCAGTAATGGAGTCTTATAAAAATTCATAATGTCAGGTTTTGAATGTTTGGACAATTATTTTTCCTCTAAAATTGGTGCGTGCTCGTAAAATATTGTTGACATTAAAAAGTTGCTTTTTCTTTTTTAGAACTCACAGTCGTAACGTCCATTTCCTAATTTTAGGATTCTCATCATGTTTCATTAGCATGTTTCATTGAGAAATCTTTTGTAAAACCTTACGTCTTAAATTTAAAACTTTCATCATGTCACATCTTAAGACTTGTGCCTTAAATTTAAGACTATTATTGTTAAGAGTTATACTTGTGTCTTAAATTTAAGATTGCTATTAAGACTTTGTGGGGACCTTGTCCTTCTCAGAGTCGCAGGACCCTAGCAATACTCCAGGTCTTTTCTCGGACTCAGTTGCTGGGTCCCCCACTGATATACAAAAGCAAAGTTACCACATGTTTGACTTGGTAGTTGACTTAAAATGATTCAAGGGAGGAGCCACTTGGCATTTACGATCACTGAGCGTTGGAATGCCTATTTGAATACAGTAGACCATCTATAAATTTTTAGTTGAAATGAATTGTCTTCCTACAATTCTACTGTTTACAAAGTTTAGAGAAACATTCAGTGTGACAGGCGTGTGTTTCATGAAAGCAAGTATATGCAAAATTATCTTGTCAGATGATTTATATTGGTGTGTACACATTTAGATGAGTGGACAACATTTCATAATGTTAAAAATTTAGCAAAATACTACTTTATTCAAAAGTTTACTCAGTAGATTCCAGATTCAGAAGAACTGTAGATCCTCACACCGTACAATGCAAAAGACCTGGAATTTCATTTGTACACAGGATTTCTGAATCTCCTTCGTGTTAATTTCAAGGAAAATGAAAATCCCCACAGAAAAGGCTAAAATGTAAGAAGACTTAGTGGTAATATATTGGGAAAAAAAACACTAGAAAAGACAGACTGTGTTATACCACGTTCAGCGGAAAACCTCATAAAATTTCTCCAGGACAAGTAAACCTGAATCTATCGATTCCAAGGGATCCTTTCGAAGACGGTGCCTCAAGCAGTTGGGGATGACAGTGGCAATATCCTCTGCACTTACTTTGACTCTCCCCTTGAGGGCAGCAAGAGCTTTTGCAGCTCTGTTTGTCACTATGTCTCCTCTTAATCCATCCACATTCAACTCTGCACAAACCTTGGAGATTTTTACCTTGAGATCACGATCAATTCCAACAGAAGGAAGAAAACTCCGTGCTGAGGCAATTTGCTGCTGGAGCTTTTCCTGCTCAGCCTTGTAAGAATGTCGAAATCCTTTCGGGTTTTTGTCAAAAGAAGCTCTCTCCTCCACAATCTTCACCCTTAGCTCAGCATCCCTCACAGTCCCTACTTGAGCATGCATTCCAAACCTATCCAGCAGCTGTGGCCTAAGTTCTCCTTCTTCAGGGTTGCCTGAACCAATTAGGATAAACCTAGCGGGATGTGAGACTGAAATGCCCTCTCTCTCAACCGTGTTCCAACCTGATGCAGCAGAATCCAACAATACATCAACTAAGTGATCATCCAAAAGGTTAACTTCATCAACATACAGAATTCCCCTATTAGCTTTGGCCAGAAGGCCTGGTTCAAAGGCCTTTACACCCTCAGTGAGAGCCTTCTCAATGTCAATTGTCCCACAGACTCTATCTTCTGTAGCTCCCAATGGCAAATCCACCATGTTGATTTTGGAGAAGACAACCTGAAGCTGCTCGCCTTTCAACACACGCTCTCTCACTTCAACACCCATGAATTCTGGATCTTCGGGGTCTGAATTATACGGGTCACCAGCAACAACCTTGATTTCAGGAAGCAAATCAACCAATGATCTAACGGTTGTAGATTTCCCTGTTCCCCTATCCCCCATGATCATTACACCTCCAATCTTGGGATCAATCACATTTAGGAGAAGACAAAGCTTCATCTCGTCCTGTCCCACTATAGCAGAAAATGGATACACTGGCCTCTGGCTTTCATTAAAAACAATCTTCTGAGCCCGGGTTAAGTTTACAGACTTGAGATGTCATCAAAATGGAAAACCAAAAAACGAACCACAAACAGAGTTAAAAGGGCCAAATTTTGATACACATAAGTGTAAAGAATTTTAGATCATCAACCAACTTTGAAGCACAGATACTTTCATTTGCTTCACAGATAACCCTTTGAATGTTATGCAAATCCAGTACTATATATGAGCATAAAAGCATGTATAAAAGAAATGAGATTGGTAGTACCATTCATATTATAAAGTACACGAAATGATTTATGATGATAAGGACTTACAAATCTTATTTTGTTTTAGTGATGTCATTGACCGAGAAGAATGTTCTTAATTTGGATTTACATAGTTGCAACTGTATATTTATTATACCTTACAAACTTGACACACTACTAAAGTTAAGGATGAGTAAAACCTAACAGTGTATGAAGGTACTGAAGGCTACATACAGTATAACCTTGCCCTAACCTTTTCCTCATTTGAGATTTCATCCCTTGTCCAATCACACCTTGTATGTGCAAATTCAATAGAAACAAAGATACAGTGGTCCTAAAACTATGTCCCCACAGCACTTAGTTTCCTTGGAAGAAGAATAGGCCTTAGAATCAGATCATCCCTAACATACCTGCTCTGAAGCGTTAACTGGAGCGGCAACGGCACTGACAACCGGAGACCTTCCCTTGACGGCGCGAAACCCAGTTCCTCCGCAAAACTTGGACCCAGATATCTGCACTGCAAAACCACAATACAAACAAACCAACCGTTCAAAATCACATCAGAATTACAGCAAAAAACAAAAGACGATGTATGTACCTGTGGTTTGGGAGAGCGAATTAGTGAGAAGGGATTGGGAAGAGTGGATTGAAGAATGGAGCAGAGCAACCGAAAAAGTGCCAAACGTGGACGCCATTGTTTTGTTTGTATGCGCCTTCTTCTTCCTTTGTTTTGTGTTGTTCACTTTTGCTTAACGGTTTGGCTTCACAACCAAGATTTCATTCACTATTTTGGTAGTACCTTCTGCTTTCAGTGTAGTACTCTACATTCTCTCGGTCAGTTTTCATATCTAGCTTTTTGTCCTATTTACAAAATATCATATGCACCATTTACTCATTCAAAATTCATAAAATATTTTTCAATAAAATTAAATTCATAATTCATAAAATATTTTTCAATAAAATTAAATTCATAATTCATAAAATATTTTTCAATAAAATTAAATTCATATTTTTTACCACCGAACACATACATTAACTAAAGTGAAGTTGTTCCTAATTAACTTTAGTTTCGCACTTAAATAGGGAAAGTTTTACTCACCACAATATAAAATCATTTCTACAAATACTTTACATATTAATTTGTGAAATTTTATCCATTTTTATAAATGTAATAAAATATTTTTTGCATTAACTAAATTTTAAATTTACTTTATTATCTATATGTAAATTTGTTATATTTAGTTTACTTTCATTTGTTTTATGTAATTTACACAAATTATGTAATTTTTTTAATATGACCTTTTCTACTCTCATTGTACAAAATAAAACTTTAATATTAGTTTTTAGACAATTTACATATCGATATTTTATTTTAATATAAAAATCATTTATTATATAAACTATTTTTATTACAACTATACGAATAAAAATATTACATAAATTTATATGTAAAATAATTTTATATAATAAAGGAAATTTATGAGATTTTAATACATGACTTTACATATTAATATTTTCATTTCAATTATACATTTTTATTAACTGTATAAATTATTTTTCTCTAAGTTTATATATATTTAAAAATAAGAATATTTATATTAAATAAATACATTTGTCTTATTTATAAATATGTATAAAATATAAATCAAATAAAGCTGTCATTCTCGTCATTTTATTGAAGATGCTAATCCAGTCACTCACTGGAAATCAAGGATTCAATTCTTACTATAACACTTTATTTTTCAGACGCTGATAAAAAACACTTTATTTTTCATACTTTCTATTGTGACAAATGCGTCACATCAGCAAGTTATTAAGTGTTTTCACCAACAAAACGACAAACTAACTGAAACAACCATTATAAGGTAACCAAAAATGCATTTTTGAATATGAAAGAAGACTACAATAATTTAATAAAACGCCTAAATGTAATGGCAGTAATTGTAGCACCAGGGATAAATTTTAAAGAGATAAGTCTAATATTTATTTTTTTTATTATAGATTTTAATAATATAAAGATAATTTGAATATAGTTATGTTATCCGATTATATCTAGAGTGATAATCAAATAATCATATTTTTTATTTATGTAGTTTATTTTAAACTAAGAATTTAATCCCTTCTCTCTCTCTTTTTTTCTTCGGATTTTTGTAAAAATGAAATATTGTTGGTATTAGATTTGATTATTTGGACTTACAAGAAGCATACTTAGATTTTTTAAAGGATATAGAAAACGATTTACTACTAGGTACTACATTCAAATAAGGAGTTTTGAAAAGATATAGAAAAAGATTTACTAGTACATACAACATTCAAATAACGAAAGTTAATGATATAAGATTATAAAATAATATGAAGATTTTACAAATATAGTTGTTATTTTGAGATAGTTTAAACGTGTTATGTGATATAAAATTATTATGCACTAAGTGTGAATTTTGTAGTATTATTCTATAGATTAATACCACTCAAATAGCTACATACCTACCATGTAGGCAAAGACAAGTTAAAGATCATATAAGACGATTATATATATATATATATATATATATATATATATATATATATATATATATATATTTTT
>Ga0209489_102951_pt1 | contig 33824 bp, 25 predicted proteins | sample SiratrowhiteBW_FD_187527 | JGI IMG/M metagenome (GOLD analysis project Ga0209489, IMG submission 187527) | Root nodule microbial communities of legume samples collected from California, USA - Siratro white BW (SPAdes) (version 2) | ecosystem: Host-associated > Plants > Roots > Nodule | place...
TATATATATATATATATATATATATATATATATATATATATATTAACTGTTTTATAAATTTTTTTTTAAATAATTATATTTAAATACTAAATATTAATCAATTATAATTTAAGGATAAATATCCAAATGTTAGTTATTTAATTCAACTTTCAAGTTATTATTATTAATAATTAATATAAAATCGGTTTTAATAACCTTAACAAATTATTATTATTCTAATAATCGGTTAATAGACCATACTAATTAGCTCATTTTTTTATAAAAGACTGATTTTTCATACTTTTTACTAAACAGATCCTTCAGCTCTTAAGAATATATATATATATTATAATTGAATTTTTAATTTATCATAAATTATAATTTTTTTTAGGTTTCAATTAAGTCGTCGTAATCAAGTCCCATTAAAAAAAATCTGCTGTTTCAATTTAGAATTAAATTAAAAGAATAGTTTTAAAACTTCTTTAAAATTCCCGAATAATTTAGGATGAACTCACTAGTTTTACTTTTTCTTTGTACAATATATTAAAGAACATCAATTTAGACATTTTTTAAGGGGCAATTTAAAATTTTAGCACAGCTTTTTCATGAATTGTCTGTGTCTAACATTCTTTTTTATCCAAATGTGGAGTTGTAACAAACTTATTTTAGATAATTTATATACCATACTATTGTAATTAAGGAGTTTAAATGAGTATTATGCTTTTTAACATATTAAAAATAATTTTAAAGAATGTGGTGAAATATGTTCAAACTTTTTTGTTAAAAGGAAATATGAAATCGTCCATATTTGTCTTTAATTTGAATGAAAATAAAATAACTTAATCCTTTGAAAGAATATCGAAAATATAGTCACCTTGAAAGCAAATAAAAAATTAACCACAATAAAACATATCAGTATTATTTACACATTTTTGCCAACATCCCCATGGATGATAGCTCATAAACTCGTCTTGCTTCTGATGCAATTTGCACGAGTGTCAATGGTAATTTTTACAGTTTGAGTGGATGGACTAAAAATGTTAATGAAACTTAGAAATGGGAATGGATATTTGAGGGAGGGAAGTTTATTTCCTTGCAGATTTACTGCATTTCACTTTGAAAACAAAACAGACTTGAATGAAAGAACATGTCTGTTGAGAAAATTGGTTGATTCAAAAGGAAATCGATCTTTACTTCATGGATGAAAAAGAGTGGAAGAAAAAGTCCACTGTTCCAATATGACTACTATCATATTTTTCTTTCATAGGATTTATGAAGGATTGATTCTTGTGAGGTAACCATCCTCTTAATACTAAGGGACCATGATTCAAATAAGTAAAACTACAGAAATCATCTAACCGAGATCCAAATTGAATAAAATTACAAGGACTTGATTAAATATTTGTGAGGATCTATTTGGTGGCTCACTCTCTTGACTATGCATTTTGCATTCATCTCCCATTACAGTGCACGTCAAACAAGGAACCAATGCTGCAAAATCCAAAATGAGCAAAAGACAATGACAAGTTCCTCTAACAATAAAAAAATTCAAGTTCTATTCTTACAATCCAAGAACATTAAATGTACCGAAGTTGAAGGTAACGTTGAATGATGCCACGTTCATCTTCAAACCTTTTTAAGTTCTATTAATAACACTAACTTCCAAGTATATATTGGGGGTGACAAAATTGACAATGAGAAACAAAACACTGATGCACACTCTTTCTTATTAAGACAAAATACGGGACAGCACTCATTAACTTTTGACAAGGGTATGCCGAAGGGTATTGTCCCAACGTCCTATGTTGAATCCCGTAACTGAATCTGAATGGAACTGGACCAAAAATTTTCACATGAAATCATAATCATCCAGAGCATCATATCGATCAGCAGGTACAAAATCCTCATCAGGCTTGTCAACATTAAGTTGCTTTTTCTTGCCACCTGCAGTGTAAAAAATGAAAACACCAAAAGAATGAAACAAAATCAACAAAAATTAAAAAGAAACAAAGTGTTTTTCCCTCCAATATGAACTAACCTGTCTTCTTTTTACCAGCATTGGCTTCTTTTTCTGCCTTGATCTTCTCATTTGCAATGGCAGTTACTGAAGAAGCAATATCTTTGGCATCCGCCCCTTTTAGAGAAGTCATTGATAGTCTCATTACTGCTTTCAGCAAGCCCATATAGTGAAAACTTTTCTGCATTTCAGAAAAGCAGATTAGAATGACCTTTTGACACATATTTAAGGAATGAATAAAGCAGGAGTATTTAACTGACCTCAAAAGAACGAATCCTTTGTGAGATGAGCTCAGCATACTCCAAGAAATCACTTTCAGATTTCGGTATGAAAGTGTCAAGGTTCTTTTCATCTTTTCCCCCACCAAACAATTCCTTAGTGGACTTATAATCCGCTTCTTCAACTAATCTGTGATAGAGAATAAATAGGAAACTAGATAAGACTGCATTGTCTAAGTCAGTGATCCGCTTTTTTTTAAATGTTGTAGTCAATATGGTTTGTTTCCACTTAGTGGCTAATTTTCTTTACCAGTTCTAGATGACACAAACCCCTTAGATATCATTATGTAAATACTGGAACTACTAAAAGCAGACCTATATATAATTGTACCCAAACAAAGTAGTTCAAGTAGAATTCAAAAGAGATATAGCCCTAAAAAAGCAAAATTTAAACACCATAATAATTGATATTTAGCATACCATTGTCATGCAAAGAAAACCAAGTTGCATTAAGAGTAATTGAAACAACAAATGAAATTTAGCAGACCATTTTCTCATGCAAACAAGGACCAAGTTGCATAAAGAATAATTGAAACCAACTACAAAAAATCAGTGTTATGGGCTTGCTACAATTTTCCTTTGTTCACAATCATATTTTCCTAACCAGCATATGTAGCATACCTACACATTGTTACATGTAGAGTTCAGTAGCAAGTTATACCTGTCAGTGTACTCATAACAAACATTATAAAATCAACGTCAAGATGATTAAATTGGATAAAAAACAATATACCTTTGTTGGCGAAGTTTTTCAGCCACAGGATCCAATGGTTCTTCCTTTACTGGTTCTACTTTCTTACCCTTCTTATCAGTAGCTTTATCAGAGGATTTTTTTGGAGCCTTTTCAGTAGCTTTTACAGCAGGTGCTGCAGGTGCCTGACAACATTATGCAAAGTAACAAAAAAAAAAATCTGGCAATTAACAACTAGGGAGAAAATAGAAGACCATAATTATTAGAAATAGCTCATCAAAATATAAGTAATCACAAAACTCTCATTTAATTGTACTACAAAAATAATCCTTGCTAAAATTGTGTGCTATACAACCCACTCTTAGAACATAATGGATAGATAAACAAGGATAAAAAAAATATATAACTGCAGACTTAAGTGAATATAAATTGTACTTAATAACTACTAAAGAATTATAAATCTTATTGGCTAATAACAATAGTAACAAAAGAGGCTGCATTGGCATAGCATAGCAGTAGTGTAAAAGGTGTTAATCCGCCAACAGGAAGGTGATTAGACAGGAATGAGAAATGACCATATTTCTTCCCAAATCACACACAAGTACAATCAAACACAAACAATTCTCTGTTGTTACATCATGTTTAATTTTTCATACCGGCGCAGGCTCGTCATCATCCTCCCATGATTCCTTCACATCATTTTCATCCACATCCTCGTCATCCCATTTACTTTTGACTGGATCTTTTGATGTAAGATCAAGAGGAACAATTTGCTCATCCTCTGCAACAATCACTCTTGAGTTAACAAGGCTACAAAGGACAGTAGAAGAAACACAACATACAGGCTCACAAACATATATTGTGTTTGAAGTTAAAATAATCAAAAATTGAATTGATTAATAAATGGAATCTTTTTTTCTAGTAACTAAAAACAAAGAATTCATTCTATTTTGTGTTTAGTTCGCCAGACATAGAATTCAGTAAAAAATACCAGACATTGAGCAATGTGATTTGGTTACAGTCTTCACAATTCATATTTATAATTGAGAATTTCCTTACAAGTTTAGCCATTTTAACTACTGTTAACAACAGGAGCACAAAACTGTTAAAGAAATGAGCTTATTAAACTTTTAACGTTTCAAACACAAATAAATATTACAATCATTTTTTGTTATGATGGAGTTTCATACACACAATAAAAAGATAATGAAAAGAAGAAATATTAAAGATGCCTGGACTCTGGAAGGAAAAAAATACATAAAAGACTATGATATATTTAGTGAAGTAATGAAACTTTTTAAATGCCATATAATTAAAGAATTCAATCATTAAATGCAAGAATTCAGCCGTTATATAGACATCAAACAACTTGTGTGGATGTAAAAACAAACAAGAGAAGCAAGATCTTATTACCCCAATCATCCATTGTTTTCAATTCTTCAATAAAACAGAATAACAGAGTTCCCGCTAACCGACTGCATAAAGAAAAAATTCATTAGATATTTGTATTGAATCAATGAAATCAATGAAGAATCAAGTCTGTCACCTCCTCAACCCACTTAAAGATCCAAGGAGTAGCTGTTGGGTGAGGTTCAAGATGAGTAACATGGACTAAATAAGTAAAGCCGCAGATACATATCAAAATCAAAACCAATAACTAGTCTTACAGTTGTAAGCTTAAATCCCATTCAATTAATTAATCTACCAACATCAGAACATTGTCACGCAACTGTCTGATATCACTGCTAACATGATATTCATTAAATTATAAATCACCTCAATTATACATCACAATTCATCAAAATCAATCCACAGGGTTTTCAAACTATTCGAAAATCAGATTTTGGGAATACAATAAACCAATCAGTCTTGAACAAAAATGGTCAAGATTGAAAAATTCACTTAAGTAAAAAACACAGAAATCATGAAGTCACACACTCCTTTCCATTCAGAATCATGAAATCCTCATACAAAACAGGTAGCTGCATCCTCAAAAAAAAAAAAATTATACTTCCAAGAGAAAAACACACCCATTTAAAGAGATTAATAACTGAATCCATAACAAGGATGAGATATGCTAGCATTAAAGTTCAATCAAATATAAACATGCAAACATTACGGCTAAAAAAAAAAAGTGTCAAAAAAAAATACAATCTTTTGAGGGTTTAGAAACAGAGAAGCTTCCAGAATTGTTACTTGACCGAATTCTCTAAATTTCGACCCCAAAACGTCAGATCCGCGTGGATGATTTTCGGGGAAAACCCCTCAAATATATATTCCGAGAAAATAAAATAAAAACTGCATAAAAAAACGGTACAGTGTTGCGAAATGGATGGAAGATGCAATAAAGTACCTGGTGAGCGACGACTGCAAAGTCGTTAAACGGAATTAGGGGCCGGAGCGGTGGAGGGTGAGTTTCCGATTTGAGGGATTAGGGCACAAAAGATTTTGGTTTGTGTGTAATCTCACTGGGGAATATAAACTGCTGTGGAAGTGAAACTTTAGGAATATAAAGGGTTTTATTTATTTATGTTTTTTCATTGCTCTAACCTTGTGGAGTGGGGACTAGGAAAAACTAAAATATACTATTCACTTATTAAAAATAAAGTTGTTTTATAATAATTAAAATTTCTTATAATTAAAAGATTATAAACAGTAAGAAATTTTAGTGATTTTATAACTTTCTTGCTAAATTTAATTAATAACAAAGATTTTTAATAAAAATATCATATTTATATTTACAGCCGAAAACAAATGTAAGAAAATGTGTATTAATTTATTTATTATATTAAAATAGTATAATTTTAAAAATATATATATGATTTTTTATTTTTGATAATTATATAAGTAATTAATTAAAACATATGAGTATAATACATTTACTATATATAATTTTGTAAAAATATATGAATTAATAATTCATAAAAACCATAAAACTATAAAATTATAAATATATATATACATATATATATATATATATATATATATATATATATATATATATATATATATGTGTTTTTGCTAGTTTTAAAATAAAGAGAATCAATTACCTGTTTAATTAGATAACTAAATTATTTTCATTTAATAAAGAATAAATTATTTGATTAAAATAACACAATAAAAGTATATAATGATATATTTCCTTTATTGTAAACTTAATTTTAAAATACTTTTGTAACACTATATATATATATATATATATATATATATATATATATATATATATATATATATTTGATTTTAAATTTAAAAAAAAATCATATAATATTTTTTTTTACGGAACATATCTAAATACAAGCAAACTTTAATATATAAAAACTATAGTAAATGTACCCAACGCACAGATAACATAGAGTTCTATTGAATATTTATGTAAAAATATTATACATTATAGTTTACTAACGAAAAAACATGAATTTATATATATATGTGTGTGTGTGTAATTTTGTAAGAAAAAAAATTCAATAATTTATTTTATTAAATAAATAAATAAATTATTTTTTATTTATTAAAGGGTAAAAATGTTGAATTAAAAATATTGTACCCTCTTTATGTTTTATAAAAATAGTATTAAATAATTATGAAACCATTATTTAAAAAAAATATTTATTTATTTTTACAATAAAAAATGTATTTAGTAATTTAATTTATTAAATAAATAAATAAACAATTTATTTATTAAAAGGTAAAGTTGTTCCATCAAAAAATGACATCAAACAAACCAAATAAAATTTGTAAATAGTTTATATCTTTATATAATGATATAAATATATGCTCTTTATCTAATAATATAAATATAAAGTAAAATAAATTTTAGCTAATATAGACATATGATTTTATACTGAATGTTTATTGAGGTATACTTATAATGGGAGAAGCCAAGCCAGAATGGAGATAAACCATGTTAAACTTTGGATTATATTACTTCAATCTCTCAACTTGCTGGTTGATGCAGCTGCTACTCACAGTAATGATCCCATTGTCTAGCATCTTGTGACTATTTTTAGTAGTATCTTCTTTCTTTAGGTCACTCATTCTTCATTTTTGTTTGTGTTTAAGTCATTCATTTGTCATTATTACAATCACTAATGTGTTTTTGTTATATGAAAACCCTCATTTCTATCATATTTTCAACAAAATTTCATAATAAACCAAGTTGACATTTTACTTTAAACCAACCACGAAAAATCACTCTAGTCACTTTAAGCACCTTTTTTATCTTTAAATTAACCAACCTAAACTAACAACAACTATACAAGGTCTGCTAACTAAAGGTTTTATCCACAAATAACATAGTCACAACAATAATAACTGAATTATATTTGGATTAGAAACAAAAGGTTACTTCAATAAATGTGTGATGTCCAAAATATAATCCAAATATAGGGCAAAGATGGTCCAACAATATGAAAAATCAAGGTGGAAATTTTATATTATAAGTGTTATCTATTCTATCATTCAGTCATTCCCACTAAAAATCCAAGGAACTAAATTAAAATTCCCTGTTCTCCACCATTTTATGGGAGGGTTTGCCACCATCTTTATAGTTGATACTTTTATGCTTCAAATCCACTGAGACATCCTCCCAGCAAAATTGAATGAAACTGAAAAGGAAGGAAAGTAAGTCAGTATGCAAAAGCAGAAATTTGGCAGTGACATACAGCAATTTAACAAGTATTAGTAGGAAGTAACCCAAACACACTTCAAAAGTTTGGCCTAATATCACCACAAAAACATTACAAAGTTAAAATTGGTTTAAAGTTTCCATCACTGATCCTGATGTCTTTCCTTACATATTTATTTTTTGTGAGAAGCTACAAAGAGCAATGCTGTAATCACTTCTTTTGGAAAAACTGTCAGACAAAATATCAAAAAGTTTGACAGAAGCTCCTCAGATTTATACTTTCTTCTACACTATTAAGAAAAAGTAACTAATCTTCAGGAATTGGAACGATGAAATAAGAAATTTTATGGCATCAGGTTAATTCATCATAGGAGCTTTAGTCGGATTCCATCAACATAAAGCACAGGACAGGACACTATAGAAACAAAGTTGTCAAACTAAAAGAATCTATGTAAACTCAGCTTTCATAGACTTGAATCTTAAATTTGTAAGAACTAACCTAATTTAATAAATAATATTAAAAAACCTTAAATAACAAATATGCATAAATATAATCCTCTTAATACAACAGTAATTCAACATTTCAACTTCACAATAAAGCAAAGTAGTGAAACCACAGAGAACTAGATCTACCAATGGGACATAATGAAAGTCAATCAGGATCAAGACTGCAATGATTTAGACCAAAATCAAACAGATTAATTTTCTTACTTCAGTTTTTGCTTCACATTTTTCTTCTTATATATGTACTCATGTACAAGTTAATCCTAACAGGTCCTACCTAATCCTTGGTCTGTTCTATACTCAGTTTGCAACTTAATTTTCCAGTAGTATTCAAAACTCAACAAGAAGGACCCGATTAAGCAAAAGTTGAAAACAAGCGGAAGATCGAAGCTTCTGAAACTCACATCAGAAAAGTTTTAAGCTTTCGCTTCGCAACGCGTCATTTAGCAGAACTTGTTTCCTGGGGCGTCTTGGCGACGATGGAGAGGGCGTGCAGGCCGGACTGAAGCTCGTCGGCGAGGAGGTCATAGACGAGACGGTGCCGTTTCACGAGGCTCTGGCCCTCGAACTTGGACGAAACGATCTTCACGTTGAAGTGGGTCTCCTTGTCGGAACTTCCCCTCACGGCGGCGTGACCGGCGTGCTGGTAGGAGACGTCGTCCACCTCTAAAACGGTGGCTTCCAGCGCCGACTGAAGCTTCGTTCTTATCCTGTTTGCTCTGGATAGCACCACGGTAGCTCCTCTCGAACCCATCGGAAAAAGATGACAATGCTGTCAATTTAGGGTTTTGATTTGGGAACGGAGGAATTTGCAGATGAAAACAGGACAGATATTCTTAATATTTCACTCTCAAAATCAATCAGTGAGCTAAAAAGTATTTTAATTATTCTTAATATTTGATTTTAAGCTTAATGACTTATTTGTTTATAGTGTCACAGACTTTACTTGTGAATAATGTTTATAAGCCTTTTTAATATAATATATATATATATATATATATATATATATATATATATATATATATATATATATAATTTATTTATAATTTCAAAAGTACTATCAAACAATATAAAAATAAAATGATTATCTAAATATACTTAAAGATAAATTTAGAGAATAAAAAAAAGTTTGAATTAAAAATATATGTTTGGATTAAAAAGAAAGATAATTAATTAAAAAAATTTATGAATGAGATAACAAATATAATTGATAAAATAATTTTTTAATAAATAAAATAGAATTAGATATAATTTATAAAATAAGATTAAAGTTAAAAATTAAATTATTATTTATATTTTATAAATTTATTTTAATTTTATTACTTTTATTCTTGTAATTATTATTTATGATTTTTTTCTTATTTTTAGTTTTTAACAATAATATTATTAAGATTTTATTTTTTATAATTATCTTATTTTTATTATTATCTTATAAATTTATTATTAATATTTTTTAATTTTTAACCTTTATTAATATTTTTTAATTTTATTTTATTTATTTATGTATTTGACATAAAATAGATATTAACAAAATATTAAATTTATTTTTATTTTATTAATTATTTTAAATTTATTATTTTATTGTAAATTTAATTATTATATATTTTTTAATTATTATTATTTTAAAATAAAAGAATAAATACTTTTATTAAATTTTATTTAATTATATTAATATTTTTTAATTAAAAAATAAAATTTCATCACAAATCACTCTTTCATATCACGCAGAGCTGAAATTGTAATTTTCTTCTAATTTTTTTGTAAAATTGAATCTTGTTTTTCTAATTTTATATCTATTAGTTGTCGTTTCAACTCAACATTTTTGAACTTTTTGTTAAAGTTTAATGTAATATGTCGTATGCAATACACTAAAGATAGTCCATCTGTAATATTCTAAAATTTTACAGCATTATAAATATCATGAAAATTTGATATCATCTATGGTCTAACATATTAATTTACATCGTCTAGCCAGTTCGAGCTGAAGAAGGGTTAAGGATTGAATCCCTTGTAAAGTTATCTTAGATGAAAGAAGATGCATGCGTAAGGAATAAAAGATTCTCTTTTGACTAAATGTTTTGAAGTTGTTAGATAATGCTAAAGCCAGAAGGCAGAACGAAAAGACTTGGAACCTAAAAGATACAAAATTTACCCACTAAAAACTTATAGACAAATTATCTCTGTGTTGAAGATTTACTCTTCATAGGCATATAGTAACTATTGATTATGGATGTGTAGATAGTAAGTTTATCTATTTTTCAAAGAATTATTTAAGGGCAAATTTTGAGGATAAGAATTTCTTACCAAGAAATCTAGGTATACCTAGGTAAATATCTTTGCAGAAACATTATTATAGATACCAACGAATATGTGAACCCCATTGTTGCCCAAAGATATTTCATATCTTAGTACTTATATCTGCATAACTAAAATCATACTAGATTTGAAAGAACTCATTGGATTACAACTAAATGGTCACAGAGGAACAATAATAACTTATGACTTCTCTATAAATAGGTCTGAAAACTCAATACACTCATGAAACATATGATGAAAGAAAACATGAGAAAAACTTTTGAGAGATCAAAGAAAACATGAGAAAAACTTTTGAGAGAATAATGGTGGAGGAAGCTCCGCTTCGAAACTCCCAGGGTATGAAAAGAAGATATACTCATGTATTGCATTTTGTTTTGTATTTTCTATGAGGTACCCATAAACTTCACAACTCTGCAAGTTCTTTTCTGCAAGTTCTTTTCTAATTGTTTTATGAAAAGATTATTTTTATGATCTTTCTCAAATTTTATAACTAAGGATTCAAATCTTACATTGAGTTTATTTTGAGATTACTTTCCTGTAGAAAATGAATAATAATCTTTATTGATGATTATATTATTTCCTTATGGGAGGGAAATGCCTCATGATCATGATTGTTGTCGTTTTTTACTTCACCTTCGGTTGTTATATGCACATGCTCATCTATTATGACTAGTCTTAACACGAAATGTCATTTTTATTTATTATCATTATCATTCTCAACATTTTTATATAATAATAATAGAAATTGTGACGTGATAATGATAATATTTTTTCATTTAAACTGTTTTAGTGATTATCATTTTCCAAGTAATATTTTCGATTAAGATTTCGGATGATTTATAGGTTGAATAAAAATATTAAAATGATTTGAAATGTTGTGCTATAAACTCAAAACCTGATTTCTCATTAAACTGCTTTTATTTAAAATGAATGACCTATGAATATCTATGTAAGTATATCTCATTTTTTTTTTGTTTCTTTGATTATGATTCATGAACCGCTTATGAACATACAAACGAAGCTTCAGTAATCTTTTAATTGATGGTGACTCAACCTAATATTTAGAAACTTAAGTAGGACACATGCTAATAGATGGTTTTCCAACATAGTTTTTGAAAGGATCTAACAGACGCAAAGCAAACCAAGATTTTAGTGACACGTTCTACTTTGACAAAACTCTATTAAAGAAGAAATAGAGAGAAGAAAAAGGAATAAAAAAATTGTCATTCAAGTCCCAATATTCATTTTTCCGACGAGAAAGAGTTACAAATAAAGATCTTGACGGAAAAGACATAGAAGAAACACAAAAAGAAAACTATTAAGAATAAAAATAAGATAGCTTATATTTTATGCGACCAACAACAATAAATCAGAAATTTAAAACTTATAGGTTAAGCTATAACCGTTGATTTTACTAATTCCCACCTCTTGACGGACTTTGGTATTATCATTTTCTAACCATTACAAACATATGTTAATGCTGCTGCAATCTTTTCCCTAAAAACTAGTAAGTATATTCTTGAAAAAAATTACCAAAAAAATAAAAATAATATTTATTATATTAAAATATATATTTCCAAAACTGTGTTAGTTAAAAGTGATTATTATTAAGTAGTTTTCTAATGATCCAATAACTATAATATTAATTTTTGCTATTTTGCATTTATCAATTAATGTTATTGTGGATTAGAAAAGTTACATATTGTATTTTATAGATTTATATATTATTATTATTATGTAATTGAAATTAAAATAAGTTTTGCCTTCTAAGGTTTGTTACTTAAGCAAATGGCTGAATCTAGAAATGACAAGTAGGGGGAGATATTTAACATAGTTTTCAAATCAATATACTTAAGGTGAACATATCCAAGATATATGTATTTTCAGTTATTTACTACTATAAAACTACTACTATAAAACCCTACTTTCGATTTCTACCATCAAACCCATTCTTGTTTGCTGCAAACTTACAGTATGACAATATCGTTGTCAAGAAGGTTAAGGTTTTTCCTTTATCCTTCCATTCCCAAGTTTCTTCCTTTTCGTCCGATCCTCACTTTCCTTTCCTCTTTTCTTCTCACTCTCACTTGCAACCCTCAATTGACGAATCTGTTTACCATTTCAATCGCTTGCTCTGTTCCTCCCCAAATCGAATTTGGAAGGATTTTGGGGTCCATTGTGAGGATGAAGCACTATCCCACTGCTATTTCCCTTTATAATCAAATGAAAGTCAATGGAATTCATCCTAATCTTGTTACATTGACCATCATCATGAATTGCTTCTGTCACTTGTATCAAATGAAGTTCGCCTTTTCTGTCTGTATTTGCCATTATTCTCAAACTGGGTTATGATCCAAATACCATAACTTTCAGTACACTCATGCATGGTCTCTGTCTTAAGGGTGAAATCAGCGCACTCAATCTTCATGACAAGGTACTTTCACAGGGTTTTCAGATGACTTAAGTAACTTATGGTATTTTGATAAATAGATTGTATAAAATTGGAGAAACGAAAGTTGTCATTCAGCTGAGAATAATTGATTAGAATAATTGAAGACCGATCAATTAAACCTAATGTAGTAATGTTCACTTCAATTCTTGATGTTCTATTCAAATATAAACTTGCAAATGAGGCTTATTATTTGTATTTTAAAATGGTTTACAAGAGAATTTCTCCTAGTCTTGTAACTTATAATGTACTGATTGATGCATTTTATAAAAGAGAAAGGCCGAAAGAAGCTAAGAATGTGTTAGCTGTAATGCTTAAAGTTGATGTGAAACCTGATACTTTTACGAGCATAGATGCTGAAAGCTGATGTGAAACCTGATAGTTTTACCTTTACTAGTTTAATGAATGGGTATTACCTAAGTAATGAGGTGAAGAATGCCAAGCATGTATTCTATGCTATGACCCAAATGGGAGTAAATCCTAGCACAGAGACTTATAATTCTCTTCTTGGCGGTTTGTGTAAAACCTCTGGAATGAGTTCATATGTTTGGGATCTGATTGATGAGATGCATAATAGATGTCAAGCAGACGAAAGAACTTACATTTACAGTTGCTTGGTAAGAACCTACACTTCCAATTCTTTGATATTTGCTTTATGCAAAAACGGTGATATAGACAAGACAATTGAATTGGTTAAGACCATGATAAAAAAGAGAATTCAGCTAGATATATGTACTTACAATATACTTCTTGATGGAATGTGTAAAGCGGGAAGGCTTAAAAATGCACAAGAGGCTTTCGAAAATATTTTAATTAAAGATTACCAACATGATATTTACACATATAACATTATGATCAATGAGCTATGTAAAGAGGGTTTACTTGACGATACATTGAGCTTGTTGTCTCAAATGGAAGACAATGGTTGCATGGCTAATGCTGGAACTTTCGAAATAATCATCTGTGCTCCATTAGAAAAGGATTGAGACCGATAAGGCAGAGAAATTTCTTCGTAAAATGATCATTAGAGGCCTTTTGTACACCTGATTTTTATATCAAATTACCTTTGTGTTGTTGTAGATAATACATGAATAAATTGTTAAATTTTGTTTTTGTTGAAGGTGGAGTTTTGTTATGTAGTGGCCTCTCTCCTAATGATATTTTTATTTGTTATATTCTATGTGAAAGGCTGATCATTTCTATTTTCTTATCTATATTTTGATTATGGTAGTTCTGTTTCTTTGAAATTATGTTTTTACGGTAAAATCGTTTTAAATGATTGGTAAAGAAGTTAAAATCAAGGATGTGGTTGTTACCATGAATGATTCATGTAGAAAATCTTAAACTATTGACAGCATTAGGATAATGTGTTTGCGTTGCAGAATGCAGATATAGTAATATAACACTAACTAAAGTTCATCAACTACTATAAAAGTAAAGGAAATAAGATAATTCTTAAGGGTTTGATTTAATCAGTTAAATTTCAAAATTGGCCACTAAAACACCCCTATTCACTACTGACCAAAACCTAATCCTTACATCAGTACACCATAACATAGCAATAAAATACACATATATATGGTATTTTTACACAAATGATTACAGCATGCTATGATATTTGTAGTTAAAAATATATATGATTTCATTGATAAAGTCATATTAAATAAAAGGATCCTACAGCAAATTTTTTGAATGCTATCCGCTACAAATAAAAGAGCCGCTAACTAATCAGGGCACAATAGTTGCAGGTAATAATCACTGTCAAATTATACACAATCTGTTTTTTAACTTTCTAGAATTTGCTTCTATATGGGTCCAACGAAGAAAGAAAGCTTACCTTTTCAGTTTACTCTCTTATTTGTAATATATCATATATCTTTGGAAAAATAAATTTAATGAGATAGAGAATGCTTGGCATTAGCTTTTTGGCTGTGAGGCTATAAAGAGCTATGGATAGAAGCATGGTTATGTGATGACATCAAATACATGGTGGATACTGTATAAGGTTTCTCTTATATGTCTTTTACTTGCTTTACTAACCTCTCTACATCAATAGATTGCATAAACTTAATTTTGATGTTGTAGCTAATTAACTCATTAGTTACTCTTGGAGCTATGTAAGTCCCAATTGCCACCTTAATAGCTTTTGTTCTGTTTCTTGTTTCAGCCCCACAAATGAAATGCTCCCTTACTCTTCTTTAGGCATGGCAATAAAGAGAAGGCCATGACAAAACTTTGCACATTGAATTCGTATCACACCCTATTGAGATCTTAATTTCTTTGTCGAAACGGCTCCATTTGTTATTGGCTGCATTCACTGGCCTTTCTCCATAAATTTTGAGTGTTCCCCAGTTGTCTGTTTCAACCTTAAGTTGCTCCTTCTTGAAACCTGTAAAAATGTAAAATATTAAAAAAAGGACACCATAAGTTGTATTGTGTTATAATTTAAGTTTTTTTTTTCTGATTCAACTTAAAAAATGCACTTATGACAGTTAATTAAAAAAAAAAATCAAAAGTTAAAAATCATGATAGAATCTAATGCAGATTCAATGTAGGATATCTAAAACTAATTATAATTTCAATTATTGGTTTTTCTAATAAACATTACAATCATCCAAAGGAGAACATGCAAGTAAAAACTAAAAAGGAAATTTAATAGGTACCCTTCAAATTAATTTCAAGAATCACTTGTCCTTCCTGTGTAAGCCATTTGCAATAAGGTTCAAAATCCTCACGGAGCGATAGGTAGCAGCTTCAGCAGCATTGGTTTCCATTGCAGTTGTGATTTCCTTTTGATTGATAGAAAAAGTTGTGGAAATGGATTGAATGAATAAAAGAATTGTGATTCAGTTTCCAAAGTTTCATTTAGCTTTGGGTTGAGAATAATTCCTTTTTGTCTGAGTAGGGTTTAAGATACTTGGAGAAAAATAATTGTTTATAAAATACCTCCAAAGCATCCTTCTTTATAAAATACTTGGAGAGAAGGACATTAAGATAACAAATGTGCATCAAGGAACTTCAATGATACAACGTAGGCTCCAGCCAAAGAAGGTTCTAGATGATGTTGACTGGCAGGAGTAATTGCAGGCAGTTGTTCGAAGAGCTGATTGGTTTGGTCATTAGTTATGTAACTCATTAGTTATTATGATTAATTTAATTCTGTGGTGAATAGACTTATTATCAAGGCAATAGTGTAAATGGTGAGGAGAAAATGCTAAGCAATATGGAAGGCAAGAAAACTATGAGAAAAAAAGGCAGACCACTAAAGATGGTTGCTATAATCCAGTGGCTGATGCATGCGGTGGACTCAAATGAAAGATGTTGCTAAAATTTAGTAAACAAAAACATAATTGCTAAGGAAGATGCAGTTAAGAAGGGATTGTATAATGATGATGATAACGTTGAAGAATTGGCTTGTTGATGTGAGACAAAAAAAGATGAGCAAATTCAGCAAACACCTAGTGTCTGTTGTCTTTCCTTCATAAGCCATTTACTGTGTAAGGTTCAAAATCCCCATAAACTATGTAATGAATAAGTGAGTTTTGTGACTCGAATTTCTATGCTCTGAACATATTTTTGAAAAATAAATATTTTTTAACTAGTACAAACTTTATTGCATAAAAAATGAGATATTTGAATACCACTAACAATAAGCTTACAGGTATTGTTCAAAATATGGCAAGTTCTTTGGATAAAAATCAGAAGGATACCTGTGCTTGCCATTCCATAAACATTAGACTTTGGGGTAGATGATTTGGATATTTGGAAAAGTGAGCATTTCTAACAATAAGTATTTTAAGGCTTTTCATCTCCATGAAACCGTTTCCATCCCATTCTATTTCTTCTTGGTTGTCAGATATGGGGAAATCCAGACAGATAATTTTGATTTCACTAGTTCCCTGTTGGAGCAGAATGCACCAAACAACCGCAAAACAAGTATATGTAAGGCATTAATTTAAGTATTGTGAGAGAGAAATTTACGAATTTTAAAGAGAAAAACCAACTGTGATACAAAAATAGAATAGACAGAAAAGGATGAGAAACCAAACCATCCATCAGTCTCTCACTCACCGAGTTGTGTTTTAAAACTTGAATTATATCTTGCTGTAACCATAATCTCCTGCGCTTCCCTGGCTCTCTCGGTGATTCCAGACGGTCTATTTCTTTACCCATGTCCTCAATCAAGTCATGAAATGTGACTCTATCATCATCACTAATCTTTATGAGAGACTTTTCAACCAACACCCCAATATGGTATTTCATGCAGTTATTGTAAAGAGCACGAAGTTTCTCTTCAACCCCTGACAATTTATATCCTTTGAAGCAACAAGTAATGTCAAGAAAAACACTCTTCTCTTCTTCTCCCAAACCATCAAAGCTTACTTTAAGTATCTCTAGGATTTGATCATTAGGAATTCTTTTATATTGTTTGATAGCAGATTCCCATTCTTGTACACTTTTGCCAAACAAGTTGGAACCTATTACTTCCAAAGCCAATGGAAGACCAGAAGCATAAGTTACTACCTCATTCAATACCTCCTTGTAACTTGGATCTACTTCTTCCGTTTTAAAAGCTTTCAATTTGAGCAACTTAAGAGCATCTTTCGTATTCAATTCCTTCACCTCATGTGTTCTTTTAACCTCATGAGATGCGAGAAGTTGTTTGTCGCGAGTGGTGATGATCACTCTGCTGCCAGGACCAAACCAATCAGGGCTTCCAACAATTCTCTGTAATTGCTTGTGCTGGTCTACATCATCAAGAATTAAGAGAACCTTCATTCTCTTGAGCATCTTTTTTATTTTTGAAATTCCTTGTTGTTCACTTGCTAAGTTGATTTTCGTTCCAAGTACCTGTGAAAGAATGATGCTTTGAAGGTGTTTTAACCCGTGTTTGTTTGATTCTTCTCTTACATTTTGAAGAAAGCATGAACCATCAAATTGAGCAACAATCAAATTATAAACTGCGCAAGCAAGTGTTGATTTCCCTGCACCGCCCATTCCGTGAATCCCTATCATGTGGACACGATCATCACATCCCACATCCAAATGCTTTTTTATTTCTGCCACCTGTGATTCTAATCCAACTGGGTAATCCGCAACATGTAATCTTTCTTCACTAAGCAACCTGAAGACATCGTTAACAATCTTCTCGATAAGCTCGTGTTCATATTCTTTTCTGCATCAAACAAAAGGTTTAACCAAGTCAAACTAATAGCATTGTTTTGTGTCTACCAATGTCTTGACACACAAGTCAACAAAAAAATATTTTCTTTTAGAATTTCAATAACCAACTCTAATGACAAGTGAAATTTAATCCAACAAAAATTACAAAGATTGGTAAAGAGGGATACCCATCCTTAAAAGAAAAGCCAGAATGGTAAGATACTTCTCTGAGAGCCATCTTCCAATTCTCCATTTTATCGTGGTTTCGTGTCTCAAGCCTAACCAATGCTTCTCCATAAATTCCGTGCTGGTGTCTCACCTCACAAGGAGACACCTTGTAAAAAACAGGCAACACCAACAGTTCTTTACTTTTGGAGTATTCAAGAATGATTGCAAGTTCATCTAAACAGCAGGAAGAAGAAGCATAGTTTGTAGAGAACACAGTGATGGCAATCCTGGAGTTTTCAATTGCCTCCGCAAGTGCTTGTTGTATTATCTGTCCACCCTGAATCTCTTTATCATCAAAGAAAACGACGATTCCTCTGTCCCGAAGAGCTTTCTGGAGATAGCCAGTAAAACCTTGGCGTGTGTCTGGGCCTCTGAAATTGAGGAACACATCGTACATTGCTTGGGAAGGTTGAGAGTGTTGAACCAAACTTCAATGAATATGTAAAAGTATTTATTACATAACTATGTAACTCTTCTGAAGCCAAGTTTAGTTTCAAAAATAATTCACATCTTCCTGAGTCACTCACCACGAGCCTGCAAGGACTGAGTTTTCAAGAAAGACACTTTCACAACCCCTTAATTTTGTGTTACTTTTGTACATCACACACACGTATATATGTAATAGTTATGTATAGTGGGATGAAATCATTTTGGTGTTTAAGAGAAAAATCTCTTTATAAGTTTTTTAAATCAAATTAATAGTGATATTAGTTTGTATAAATTGACCATAACATAAGAAAAGTTAGATAAATAAATCTTTTATTTATCTAAAAGTATTGTTTATACTTTATTTATTTATTTATTATGTTTTGAAAGACATCTTGTGTCTACAGGATTGTTGCAAACAGGCTGTAAAAGTGTTAGGGAAATATTAGGATAAATTTATTTGGACATATTTCCTGTTCTAATTGTCTACTGTACTAAACATTAACTTTTGAGAAAGTTTTTTTTCTTCTCTATCTTCCAACTTTGAAATTTGCATGACTTAATGCTACGGTCCAAAAAGCAAGTCTCCATTATGTTACAACTTGCATGACTTATGCTTATGGTCTAGAAACGAAGTCTTCAAGATGTCTTGGCATTTTATGTTATCTTACACTATTTTTTATTTCTTTCCCTGCTAATTACTACAAAACATGGTATGATTTCGAAATGAGTATGGATTAATCATTTATATTTGATTTCTTTGTTTTCATTTAAAAAATTTTAATCAAATATAACACTGGAAAAATGTATCTTCTTCATTGCTGTCATAGTTTAGCGTATAAAAATTGGACGGCACTAGATAGAAAAGTCGAACACGTGCCACCAAGACATGGAAAAAATAAACTCAGTCATGCTCATCCACGTACTAATCAAGCAAGAAAGAAGAGAGATATAACAGACAATCAATATGGCATTTTAGAAACATATGCTGTACAAAATTAATTTAAAAATATAAATATTAATAAAAACAAGAGAAAACAGAAGGTAGAAAACGGGAAAACAAAGACAAGAAAAAAGAGAAAGGTGATGAGAGAAAACAAATGTAAATTTGGGTTTCTGATTTTAAATAACTTTTTTTTATTTTTAAAATATATCTATATATAAATCATAAAAATATAAATAAAAAATTACTAAAATTAGATTTTATAAAACTTTTGTATTGAAATAAAAGTTGTAATAATATCTTATAAATGATACGAGATAATATGATTCATAGATTAAAATTTTAACCCATCAACTTAGATAATATAAGTATAATATCTCGCAAATTTAGGATGTATTACTGGAGATACAACTTTTAATAACAGTTAAAAGAGAATTTTAAAAATAATTTTATATTCGATGTTAATAAAGGTACCCGTCATTATTTAAAGGAGTTATGATGACGATTTTAAACTAAAATTACTATCATAACTGTTTTAAAGAACAGTAAGTTGGCATAAAGTTGTTGTCTTATGAAAATATAAGGAACAAAAAACAATTCTAATAGCAAAATCAATTATTCATATTAAAGCCATCGTTAAAAGTGAGAAATGACTTAAGTTTTTTTTAACATGGTTGTTTTATGCATAATTTAGACCTGACAAATGTTTTACCAGACAATTCACGTAGGCAGGAATACTTACTATTCTTAACACGGTAAACAAAGGTAATAAATGCACAAGTATAACTACAAATAAAACATATCTAAATAAATAATAAATTTTAAAGCAATTTTTATTGAAGTTTATAAATGACTAAAAATTTAAAAATAAAATTAAAAGTCTTATAAAACCTTAAAACTGTAAAAATTTATTTATACTAATTTGTAATTTGTCTTAATATGTTATAAATGTTAAGAAAATATTTTACCCACATTATTTAGACATAACTCAATATTTCTCGGTTTAACAATTGTATTTTATTGAAAAACTATAACACAAATTCAAGTTAGCATAAGTCTATTAATAAATAATAATTTAATTTCTTAGTATATTGGTATATTATAATATATTATATCACTTCGACCTTTATTAACAGTCATTCATTTTATCACGAAGTAGTTATACACTGATAAAATTTTGGTATTGAAATAAAAAATGTAACCACTAAAATAACTTGTAATTAGCCTGTGAAAAACCAACACAAATGTGAAAAAGTTGACTCTAAATAATAGTTAGCTGGATTTTGTGTCTGGAAAAAAATCAACTCTCTAACAATAACTATGATGCTTGTATTAGCTTTCTAAAATAACGCGGTTAGTGTTAGCCACAATTAGACCAGCTTAAAAAATTGAATTTAATCATTTAATTATAAGTACCGTTGATAAATTTAAAAATATTAAATATAATATCGTAAAGCTTACAAAATTAGAATTTAATTAATATAATAAAGTAGCATCACAAAATTTAACACCTAAAGGTTATAATTTCATTGTTATAATAAAATAAGATCGATTTAACCGACACTTTAAAATAAATAAAAAAATATTTGATCTTACAGTCGATCTACCCACATTACCTACTAGTAATAAAAAAATTATTGTTTTGCATAAGAAAAGTCATCCATTTTCGCACATTATAACCCACATTTTACACCTGCCTATAAATATGAATTTGAATTCCAATCAAATTATATTTAAAATAAGAAATTTAAAATAAGAAATGTAATATAGGCATATGAATCCGTATCCTATTTACACGAAGAAAAAATGCTATTTAAAAATTAATATTTAGCTACCAAATGAAATGATCGCTAATTGTGATCAAAATAATTATCAAATTAAATTTTTGTTACTAAATAACTATAAAATAGAAGTAATGATTAAATTTAGTGATCAATTACGTCAAATAATTGGTATCTGACATTAGCTACTAAGGTTTTAGTGACCTATACTATTAGATTCTAAATTAGTCTCTAACTTAATTATATACCAATTTAAAATCTAATAACATATGTCACTAAAATATTGGTATCTAATGTTAGATACCAATTATTTGACTTAATTTGTCACTAAATTCAATCATTACTTATATTTTGTAGTTATTTAACAACTAAAATTTAATTTGATGACTATTTTAGTCACAATTAGTAACAATTTCATTTGGTCGTTAAAAATTGGTTTTTAAACAACATTTTTTATAGTATTAATTCCAATCCAATTAAATGTACATATATTTATATTTATAAGACCTGTAATTGCATCTTAAATTGAACTATAAATCCAACCACCACCCGTTAATGAAAATTAATTCGAAATCGAAATAAAATTGCAATCGCAATCTTCTACTTACCTACTTTAAAAATATAGTAAGTACATTGTCGAAAGAATTATAATATTATTATACTAAACGTATATGGAGATAATTCTTTAGTAATAAAGATTAAGATAACGTTTGGATTCAAGTGAGGATTTGATGGAACTGGTAAAATTTGAAGAAAGTTAACAAAACGAGGAAAAAATATCTAAAAAATGAAAATTGAGAACAATAAAATTACCTCTAACTTTCTTTCTCCTATCGCATATTTGCTCGATTCAAAGGCAAAGAATTTTTTTAAACCTTCTTATATATAATTTATTTGATTATTAATATATTAATATTTATATAATAATACAATAAATATAATTAATTATATAATATAATGTGATTAGAAGAATTCAGGCTAAGTTACTTTGGGACTAGGGATATGAAGGACGAAAGATAGCATGGGTGAAACGGAGGACAGTATGTAGTCTAATCGATGCTGGAGGACTGGGGGTTAAGGATATCAAATGTTTTAACCATGCTTTGTTATCAAAGTGGAAATGGAGGTATGAGATGTCAGAAAATGGCCTATGGAGAGATATCCTAGATGCAAGATACGGATCTTGGAGGAGTATAGATGGTGCTTTGATTCAAAGGAATCAGTCTACATGGTGGAAGGATTTGTGTCAGATATGTGGTAAAGGAGCTCAAGATAATTGGTTTGATTCTAGATTCCAGTGGCAGTTAGGTGATGAGTGGTGTGTCAAATTTTGGAAAGATAGATGGGTGAAAGGCCAAATATTAAAAGAAACTTTCCCAAGGTTGTATTTAATTTCTCAATGCAAAGATAGCTTGGTAGGTGACCTTGCTGCCTTGGGGAAAATTAGGAGCGGTGGGTGTTATAGGTGGAACCTAGTTTGGCGTGGGGAGAGGTTTGAATGGGAAAAGCACTTAGAAGTTCAGTTGCTAGACATGATCTCTAAAGTCCAATTGAACACAGAGGGTCAAGATAGACTGTTGTGGGAAGGTAATGATCAAAAGGTCTATACACTTAAATATGGATACAATTTTTGATTAAAGAGGATGTAATGTCTACACCAAAGGTTTTCAGGTTTCTATGGAGTCTGAAAATAGCACCATCAATGATAATTTGTGCCTGGAGGTTATTACTTGATAGGCTTTCTACTGGAGTAAACCTAGTCAGAAGGGGAATATAAGTAGGAAATGTGTGTTATCTACTATGCAGTGAAGGTGTTGAAATTGCACAACATTTATTCAGTACTTGTAGGTAGGGTGGCACAGAGAGTCTGGGACCAATGTGAGAGGTGGATCGGGAATGTGTCAATTAGACATGAAGGTATCCCTATTCACTTTCAGAGCTTCTGTTTGCTAGGACAAAGGCAGAGTGTCAATAGAGCGTGGAAAAGGAATGTGGCTTGCTATTGTGTCATAGATATGAAACCATAGAAATAAGGTGGTCTTTAACGGTAGAATAGTGGACGAAGAAGAGATATTCAGTTTAGCGCACACTTAAAGGGTTGGTTGTGGTTCAAGTACAAGTGGACGAGAAATTCATTTTCATATTCGGATTGGTACTTTCAATCGTTGGTATAGTGTAGTTTAGATTACCTTAAGTGTACCCATAGGTGTTTTGGAGGGTGAGAGGGGGTAGGGTGCATAAGAGTTTGGTTGCTTTGCAGGTACGCACAGGTTGGAGAGGATGGTCTATACCTCAAGCGGTGGAACAATGGGAATCGAAACTATAAGGAATGCAGGACTGTTGCCTTTGTCACGTTAATAGTGTTGATATGATATTGTATATCTTCTATTGCAGTGGTTTGTGTGCTTCTTTAGAGTAAGCGGGTGTGGCTTCTGCACTTGCATCCCTTAGTGGAGGTAATTTGGTTTATGTTCACTTTTGTATTATAGTTTTCTACTTCCTCTAGATTTGTGGTTTAGTTTGGACTATATTTTATACTCAGATTGGAAAGGTTGTATAAGGGTTGAAGTACCCATGAAGTATTCTTATTTTAATTCATTTATTTTTGGTTGTTAAAAAAAAAGCTTTTAATAAGATTATAAAATTAATAATAAAAGTAATAATAATAATAAAATTAAAATAATTATAATAACAATTAAAATAATTTTATAAGAAAATAATTTAATTATATAATATACCATAATAATATTAATAATTATTAAAATAGCAATAAATTTAATAAAATTATAAATAATAATAATAATATTAATAAAAACAACAAAAAATATTAATGGAAATTATAACAATATTGAAAATAAATTTATAAAATTATAATATTATTAATAATAATAATAATAGTTTATTTTTAAATAATTAATAATAAAAAACTTTATCACAAATAATAATAATAATAATTTATTAATTACAAATAACAAATTAATTATTTTTAATTTTAAATTAATTTAAAATATAATTTTATCTATTAAAAAGTTATTTTATCAATTAGACAAATCACATCATCTAAAAAATTTTATAAATTTTTCACTTAAATCTTATAATCAAACTTTAAATATACTTTTATTTCAAATTCACTTAAATATCTCAAATCTATTTTTTCATCCACACATGTCTTACAAGAAGTGTTTTGGAAGAGTTTGTTGACTTGACTTTATAAAATATTTGATTCTCCATTCCAACGTACTGACGAAATCCCTTCTCTAATGGCTGCATACACCTACGATGCGTTGCTCAGCTTCTGCGGGCGAGACACACTGGAGTTTACCGGCAATCTCCACAAAGCTCTTTCTGATAGAGGAATCCGCACTTTTATTGATGATGATGATCTTCCAGAAGGACAAGAAATCAAATCAGCACTTCTCAAGGCAATTCGAGACTCCAGAACTGCCATCGTTGTGCTCTCTCACAACTATGTTTCTTCTTCCTCCTGCTTAGATCAACTTGAAACTATCGTTCACTGTTGCACCGAAGGAATGTTGCCCTATGTTTTACCGGTCTTCTACAATGTTGACCCTTCTGAGGTGAGACATGGAAAAGCATTGACTAAGCTTCAGAAAAGTTTCAAAGATAAGAAGAAGTTGCAGAAATGGATGATGGCTCTGCGTGGAGTAGCTAGGTTTGCTGGCTTTATTATCGAAGTCGGGTACACCACCTTACCAATCTTTTTTACTTGAACGTATTGCATTAAGTTTAAGACAAGAAATGTTTCTTAACCGTGACAATAGTTATACGTTTCAAAACACGGATACAAGGCTTTTAGTTTTAATGTTATTTTGTTTGAAACAGGTCTGAACACAAGTTTATTGAGAGAATTGTTGAGAAGGTCTTTAAAAAAATTTCTTTTATACATGTTGCGGATTACCCAATCGGACTGGAGTCACAAGTGCTAGAAGTAAGGAAGCTTTTGGATTTTATTGGATCTGAGAATGGTGTCCACATCATAGGAATCCATGGGATTAGTGGCGTAGGAAAATCAACACTTGCTCGAGCTGTCTACAAGGATTTAATTGCTGAGAAATTTGATGGTTTATGTTTTGTTGTAAACGTGAGAGAAGAATCAAAAAAATATGGGTTAGAACACCTCCAAAGCATCCTTCTATCACAAATATTAGGAGAGAAGAACACGAACTTAACAAGTAAGCAACAAGGAATTTCAACGACAAAGGACAGGCTCAAGAAGAAGAAGGTTTTCCTGATTCTAGATGATGTTGACAAGCCCGACCAATTACAAGCAGTTGCTGGCGAGACAAACAACTGTTGACAACTGACCAAGTTACAATGACATATGAGGTGAAGGGATTGAATGACAATGATGCTCTTCAACTGCTTAAATGGAAAGCTTTGAGAAAGGAAAAGGCTGCCTTGAAACGTTCAGTAAATTTTGCTTCTAGAAAGGAAAAGACTGATCCAGATTATGAGTTAGTCTTGAATCGTGTAGTAACTTTTGCTTCTGGCCTTCCACTGGCTTTAGAAGTAATAGGTTCCAACTTGTATGGAAAAAGTATGAAAGGATGGGAGACCGCTATCGAACAATATGAAAGGATTCCCGAGAGTAAAATCCTAAATATGAAAGTCCTAAATATACTCAAAGTAAGCTTTGATGGTTTGGAGGAAGAAAAGAAGAGGGTTTTTCTTCATATTGCTTGTTTCTTAAAAGGATATGCACTGAGAGAGGTTCATGATATACTTCATGCTTATTATGGTCGTAGCATGAAACGTCACATTGACGTTTTGGTTGAAAAATCTCTCTTGAAATTCCATTATTTGGAAGGTAGACTTACATTGCACAACTTGATAGAGGACATGGCTAAAAGGATTGTCCGGATGGAATTACGAGAAGAGCTAGGGAAGAACAGTAGATTATGGTTACCAAAAGATATGATTCATGTTTCGGAATATAACACCGTGAGTGAGACTCGTGAATGTTTGGTTCCTTATCTTAATTGTTCTTTTTTCTCTATCTATCATACTCTCACATCATTTTGTAATATACTTGTATTGTGGTTAATTCGAGCCTTTTGCATTGACAGAGAACCAGTGAAAGTGCAATTAACTATCATGATTTCCTCATATCTTACGAAAAACGAAAAGTACGATGGGATGCAAACACCTTCAGGTGGACCGATAGCCGCGAAAAATTTGTTAAAGAATTTCAAATAAGAAATTACAATTATTTAGTACGGAGATTCACGGCATTGAGACGGAGAATATTTTATTTACCTACAGCATTTCCGTTCGATAACTTATTGAAGGCAAGTTTAGATAGTACATTTTTCTCATCTTGAAAATTATAAATTAATTTTTAATTTATTCATTCGGTTGTTATTTATTTTTTCTTTTATTTTCTTTGCAGAAGTTCCTGAATCTAATCGCCATACATTTTGATGAGTGCAAAATTTTAACTCTGATACCGGATTTATCTGATCTCCCAAATTTGAAACAACTTTCATTTAATGGGTGTGAGAATTTAATTACACTTCATGACTCAGTTGTTTCTCTTCCTAAACTTCAAATATTGAGGATTGATGGTTGCAGCAAGCTTATTAGTTTCCCACCTCTCAACATCACCTGTCTTAAAGTGGCACTTTCAAATCTTTCCCTTCTTGAGAACATTCAAAATTTGACCCCAGGTTTTTTTTTTTTTTTCTTTTTTTTTTTTTTTCTTTTTTAACCTTTTTTTTTTTTTTTTCTTTCTGTTTTGTTTCCGTTTTTAACATTTATTTTGTTTACAATTTGAATTTTGTTGATAAAACTTTTAAAAGACTGTTACAACATATTATATAGTGTGAGCATAACCTATGCACTGGTCAATGTACTAATTTATAGTATAAGCATGGATACCAAGTTGTCTTATTTTGTTAGGATCGAACACTGAGGTGATGGAGCTGAACTGAAATAATAACTTCATAGTTAAGAAGATTAAAGAAAGATAACTTTTTTCAAACTAGTTTGCTGGCTTTCCTTCATTTGGAACTCATATCTGTCTTCTAGATCTTTTGTCTGTTCCTACTATACTAGAAATTGAATAATGTTGTAACTTATTCTTCTTGCCTTCCATTGTTTTGAAAAAGAATGGGAATCTGCTATAAATGGGTATGACTCAGTTGGACTGGAGTCATGTTCAGCTGCATTCAGCTACGATGTGTTCCTCAGCTTCAGAGACTTAGACACACTCTACGGTTTTACGGGCCATCTGTACAAAGCTCTTCATGACAGTGGAATCCACACTTTCATTGATGATGAAAACCTTCAGAGAGGAGAGGAAATTACACCAACAATTGTGAAAGCAATTGAAGAGTCCAGGATTGCTATCATTGTGCTTTCTATAAACTATGCTTCTTCCACCCGCTGCTTAGATGAACTTGCAACCATCCATGACTGCCTTAAGAGAAAGAGACTGCTGGTTTTACCAGTCTTTTATTATGTGGATCCTTCTCAGGTGCGATCTCAGAAAGGCAGTTTTGGAGAAACCTTGACTAAACACAAGGAGAGGCTCAAGCATAACACGGAAAAGTTGGTCAAATGGAGCATGGCTCTGCATCAAGTAACTGACTTGTTTAACTTTTATATCAAACATGGGTACCCCACCTTGCCAGTCTTCTTTTACATTAAAATTTTGTTGGATTAAGTTTCACTTGGATTTATGATTTGGTGTTAAAACTAGAAGAGAAAATAAATTTTTGTTAACCTTGACATCGTACAAGGCTTTAACTTTAAACTTACTAAACCATTTTTTGAAACAGGTATGTATTTGAATATGAGTTTATTGGGGACATTGTGGAGTGGGTCTCCAGAAAGATTAATCCTTCTCATTACCCAGTTGGACTAGGGTCACAAGAGCAAGAAGTAATGAAACTTTTGGATGTTGGATGTGATGATGGTGCCCACATGATAGGGATTCATGGTATTGGCGGGGTAGGGAAATCAACACTTGCTCGAGAAGTTTATAATAATTTGATTGCTGACCATTTTGATGGTTCATGTTTTATCGAAAATGTGAGAGAAAAATCAAACAAGCATGGCTTGCAATACCTCCAAAGCATCCTTCTTTCGGAAATACTTGGAGAGAAGGACATCAAGATAACAAGTGTGCAACAAGGAACTTCAATGATACAACGTAGGCTCCAGCGGAAGAAGGTTCTCTTGATTCTAGATGATGTTGACAGGAAGGAGCAATTGGAGGCAGCTGTTGGAAGAGCTGATTGGTTTGGTCCTGGCAGCAGAGTCATAATCACAACACGAGATGAACAACTGCTAGCCTCCCATGATGTTCAAAGAACTTATCAGGTGAAGGAATTAAATAAGAATGATGCTCTTGAGTTGCTTAAATGCAAAGCTTTTAAAATGCATTACTTTGATCCAAGGTATGAGGAGCTCTTGAATCGTGCAGTAACATTTTCTTCTGGCATCCCATTAGCTTTGGAAGTAATAGGTTCCGTCTTGTATGGAAAAAGTATAGAAGAAGGGAAATATGTCATCCATCAAATTGAAAAATGTCCTAAGAATCCAGTCCTAGCAATACTTAAAGCAAGCTTTGATTCTTTGGAGGAAAAAGAAAGGAGTGTTTTTCTTGACATTGCTTGTTGCTTCAAAGGATATGAATTGGCAGAGCTTGAAGATATACTTGAAGCTCATTATGGTGAGAACATGAAGTGTTACATTGACTTATTGGTTGACAAATCTCTAGTAAAGCTTATTCATGGTACAAAACCTTGTTATAGCAGAGTTACATTGCATGACTTGATTGAGGATATGGGTAAAGATATTGCTCGACAGGAATCATTGGTAGAGCCAGGTGAGCGCAGGAGATTATGGTTACTGGAAGATATAAGACAAGTTTTAGAAAACAACAGGGTGAGTGAAGTTCATGAATGATTTGATTTAACTTTTTCTATTATCATATTTTGACATCATAATTGTTGTTTTTTCTTTTATAATATTTCTATATGCTTGTATTGTGGTTGGTTCATGCCTTTTGCATTAACAGGGAACTAGCAAAATTGAAATCATATCTCTGGATTTCCCCATATTTGATCAAGAAGAAATAGTAGAATTGGATGGAAAGGCCTTCCAGAATATGCAAAACCTCAAAACACTCATTATTAGAAATGGTAATTTTTCCAAAGGTCCAGAATATCTCCCAGATAATTTGAGAGTGCTTGAATGGTGGAGATATCCGTCAAATGGTTTACCATCGGATTTTCATCCAAAGGAACTTGCCATATGCAAGTTACCCTGCAGTAGTATTTCCACAATTGAGTTGACACACTTTTTGAAGGCAAGTTTAATGAGTACAATTTCCTTATCTCGTAGATTAGTAAATTCATTATAAGATAATTCATTTAATTTTTTTTTCTTTGCAGAAATTGGTGACTCTAAGAGTTTTTAATTTTTCAAAGGCAAATGTTTAACCAACATACCTCACATATCTGGTTACCAAGTGCGAAGAAACTTTGATTTGAAAATTGTGAGGATTTAATTCCATGGTTTTCTATATAAGCTTACAAAATTTAGAGCTTTTGGTTGCACCAAGCTCAGGACTTATTATCAAGCTGAAAGGGTAAATGGCGAGGAGAAAGTGCTAAGGAATAGGGAAGGCAAGAAAATTATGAGAAAAAACAGGCAGACCACTAAAGATGGTTTCTAATGCAGTGGCTGATGCATTCCGTGCACTGAACTGAAAGATGTTACCAAAATTTAATTAAGAAAACATAATTGATAAAGAAGATGCAGTTAAGAAGAGATTTTAAATCGATGTAAAACTTTTTCTTTTTTTCATTGTTCTAATTATGTTTACATTAGTTTGCTTTTGTTAGTGGTAATACTTCATGTGATTTTATACAAATTTATACCATAAATATAATTATGGGTAGATAATTTCTTTGCTAACAACATGAATAAGCTGTCATTTCTCCTCTATTTTACTTTAAATATGGTAAATACGAAAATTACTTTTCTAATTCTCTTGTTTTTTTTTTTTCATATTATAGTTCTGTTTTATGTTTAATGGTATAAGTTATCTTCCTTTAACAAATAAATACACCAAAACAAAACAAAAGGTGTATAAATCGATTTAAACTAAACAGTTCGGATTAATTTTTACATTTACCAATTAAGGTTATTATGGATTAGGAAAAGTTAAATATTGTATTTTATGGGGTTTAGATATTATTATGTAATTGAAATTGAAATAAGTTTTGTCTTCTAATATTTGTTTCTTAAGCATGGAAGGTTAAATAGGTGAAAGTGGGAATGACAATAAAACCTATGTAAACGGAGATATTTACAGTAGTTTTCGAATCAGTATATACTTCAGTCACCCACTACTACAAAATTAATATTTTAACTAATTAATTTTTCATTTTTAGGTTCTTCAAAACTAATTATCAAGAAAATAAACTTCATATTCTCTTGCAAGATTTTTTTATGGTATTCATATATTTTTTATATAATTTCAAGTATATCAATATTTAGTGATTTTAATTTGAATGTTTTTATTTTCTTAGTTTATGTTTAAAAAATATTTTTATTACCGGTATAAATAGATAATTATATTTAAATTTATGATTTGTTTTATATATTTTTTCAATTAATACGTGGAGTGAGGAATTTATTTCGGAAGGGAATGTTAACTACTACAAGCATCTGTTGTTTCTCAAAACCCTAATTTCAATTTGTATAAGTCAGTAGCCAATATTTGCTGCAAACTTTACAATATGACAATGTCGTTGTCAAGAAGGTTAAGGTTTTCCCTTTATCCTTCCATTCCCAAGTTTCTTCCTTTTCGTCCGATCCTCACTTTCTTCTTTTCTTCTCACTCTCACTTCCAACCCTCATCAATTGACGATTATGTTTCCCATTTCAATCGCTTGCTTCGTATGCGTCCTGTTCCTCCCCAAATCGAATTTGGAAGGGTTTTGGAATCCCTTGTGAGGATGAAGCAGTATCCCACTGCTATTTCCCTCTATAATCAAATGAAACTCAATGGAATTCATCCTAGTCTTGTTACATAGAGCATCATCATGAATTGCTTCTGTCACTTGTCTCAAATTAAGTTCGCCTTCCCTTTATTTGGCTTTATTATCAAACTGGGTTATGACCCAAATACCATAATCTTCAATACACTCATGCATGCTCTTTGTCTTAAGGGTGAAGTCAAGAAGGCATTCAATCTTCATGATAAGGTGCTTTCACATGGATCAAGTAAAGTAACTTATAGTATTTTGATCGATGGGTTGTGTAAGACTGGAGAAACTAAAATTGTCGTTCAGTTGCTGGGAATAATTGAAGGCTCATCAACTGTGATAATGTACAACTCAATTCTTGATAGTTTATTCTAAGATAAATTTGTAAATGAGGCTTATTATTTGTATTCTGAAATGGTTGTCAAGAGAATTTCTTCTTGTAACCTATAATGTACTGATTGATGCATTTTGTAAGAAGAGAAGGATGAAAGAAGCCAATAATGTCTTAGGTGTGATGCTTAAAGCCTGTGTGAAACCTGATATTATTACCTTAGGTTAATGAATGGATATTACTTAGTTAATGAGGTGAAGAATGGGAAACCTGTATTTTATGCTATGATCCAAATGGAAGTTAATCATAATATTTACCATCACAATATTAATGGATTATGTAAGAATAAAAGTGTGGATGAGGTCATCTGTCTTTTTTAAGAAATGTATTGGAAAAACATAGTTTGTAATACAACAACTTACTGTTCTCTTATTGATAGTTTGTGCAAAACCTCTGCAATAAGTTCGTATGTTTTGGATTTGATTGATTGAGATGCATGATAGATGCTAAACAGACAAAAGAACTTACACCTTGGTAAGAACTTACAGTTACTTGGTAAGAACTTACACTTACAATTTCTTGGTATGTGATTTATGTAAAAATCATGATATAGAGAATTTCATCTCAAATCCTGGCAACCTTGGGAAGAAAGTGTAACGCTCCCGTTTTCAGTTTTTAGTTAATTTTTTATACATTGATTTTTGTGTTTTTTTTTTTTTTACATCTCTTCACTTTTAATGAGTCCGTGCAAAACTATACTCATAAGCAAATGGAGCATTAAAGTTAACAATTCTCAGATAATAATGACTCTCTATAAAGGTTCCTATTTATATATAAATATGTTATAAAGACTAACTTTTATGAAATATGTCTAAACTATAGTACAATGTCACTTAAGCAACTTCTCTAGTTGATACTAGTCTTGATAAAGGTTAAGAGATTCTATTAAATTTGTCTATCACATGCGTTAAATACTAAATTAAATTTTATTTGCTTCTATTTATTATGCATTGTTTAATTGAATAAGTAAATAGTTGTTATGCAAATGAATCCTAAGATTTCTCCATGTATTTTTGTGGATGGATAATGACTCATTCAACTAGCGAGTTTTGTAGAGCGTATGTGGTTCGAAAAGTTAAAATTTATTTTAAATGTAGGTTTTTTTTATAGTATGGGTTGATATGAGTGTAAGCTTAAACAAACAAATATGTACGTATACCCAACTCTACCGCTGTTTACATAATTTATTTATGCTAAGTAGATTCTAGTTTAGGCCATCTACTAAAAGAACATTTTTTTCTATATTTATCCGACTAACTTCAATTATTTGTCCTTGTTGATTGCCTCTCTTTTCTTGCCTACAAGGTATTGGAATATAAATATTTCTCCCTTTATTTATCATGAGTATCTACAATTCAAGTATCATGATTTAAGTTGTTTTATGAGTATTTACAATTCAAGTATCATGATTTAAGTTGTTTTACTTCCATCGAGGACATTTATAAGAGTAATCATTTTATTTTTAAGTACACATATGACATTGGATTCTTTGTCATTAATATGTCTAATTGGTTCCTTCTAAAGGATGGCACAAGACAAGGCAATACAGTAAGATGAGTGATGAATATATGTTATATACACTTTTAGTATAATTAATTAGATGTTTTACCACTTTTTTAGTGTTAGTTTTGGTAAATGAATTGTTAAGAAGGGATTAGTCAAGAATAAAGTTAATGGTATATTTTTTCACAAACATTGATTAATCTTTAATATGTTAATAATATAGACAAAAAGCTTTCTAAATATGGAAAAATCCACTCAACACAGATCCATTCACTGGATCATCAAAAGTGTAAAAAGAAAAAAAAAAAAAAAAAAAAAAAAAAAAAAAAAAAAAAAAAATAAAAAAAAAAAAAAAAAAAAAAAAAAAAACCTTAACTACCATTTTGATCAACACATGTAATTCCACCAAGTGAAATCACTCCAAAGAGTATTTACTAAAATTTCTAATAATATGCTTAATGAATCATATTTTGCTAAGCAAAACTATGTAGATATAAAAAAAAAAAAAA